>JAEEGL015923246.1_pt1 | contig 48692 bp, 37 predicted proteins | sample 9134231 | NCBI WGS metagenome assembly JAEEGL01 (sample SAMN16246548, study PRJNA631951) | gut metagenome | biome: gut microbiome; feature: rumen; material: fiber-attached | host: Bos | place: Iran: Karaj | collected 2018-10 | reverse complement strand
TGGGCCAGACCCTCCACGATGGCGGTCTTACCCACGCCAGGCTCACCTATTAATATAGGGTTGTTCTTGGTGCGTCGGCTCAGGATCTGCAGCACACGACGGATTTCCTCGTCACGGCCAATCACAGGGTCGAGCTTGCCTTGTTGGGCGAGTTCGTTCAGGTTCTTGGCGAAACGGTTCAACGAGTCGTAGTTCTGCTCGGCATCCTGCGAGTCGACCTTCTTGCCCTTACGGAACTGCATGATGGCCTTTTCGAGCTCGTCCTTGCGGATGCCCTGGTCCTTCATCATTTGCGAGGTCATGCCGTTGCTCTCAAAGACCGCCAGTAGCAAGTGCTCGATGGAAACATATTCGTCGCCCATCTTCTTTGCCAACGCGATAGCGTCGTTGAAGGTCTTGCTGACCTCAGTGGAATAATACAATTCGGAGCCGCTGCTACGCGGTTGGGTGTTGATGACCTGGTCGAGGGCATCGTTGAGTCGAGTGAGGTTGATGCCCAGCTTCTTCATCAGGTTGGGCACCAAGTAATCGTCACTCAATATCATACCCTTCAGCAGGTGGAAGTTCTCCACGGTCTGGCTCTGGTGGCTTTGTGCAATCTCCTGAGCCTTCCCGATGGCTTCCTGTGATTTGATTGTGAATTGGTTGATGTTCATGGTTTGTTTTCCTTTCTTTTTTTCGGGGGCGGTATCATCAAATTCTTAGCCAAAGGCAAATCTTTGAAAAAAAGGCAGGGTTTATGACAAATTGTCAGAAAATCAAGAATTTAGAAGTTTTTTCAAGACAATTTGGCAATAAATTCCTACCTTTGCCCCATCAAAACCGAACACTATGGAAAACCAAATACAAACCGAAGTACAATCCGAGACACAAACCCCGACCGAGACCCAGCCCAAAACCACTCAATGCCTCAACTGCGGCAAAGAATTCAAAGGGAATTTCTGTCCCGAATGCGGACAAACTGCCGAAACGGGACGGTTCACGATGCGTTTCATCGTCGAAAACCTTCAGGCTGCCATTTTTGGCAAGGATGGCGGTATCTGGTTCACGTTCAAGAACTTGTTCTCTCGGCCAGGAGGGATGATTGTCGAAATCCTCAACGGCAAGCGCAAACGCTACTTCTCCCCTTTCCCGATGCTGTTCTTTGTCTTGACGATTTACATCCTACTATACTCGTTAACAGGCAGTCGCGGCGATATCAAAGCAATGGAAAAAGAGTATCTTGAGGCAGAGGAAACCGTCGATTCCGAGCTTGAGGGGAAAGCCAAAACAGCTGTCATGGGTGTCAATGAGTTTCAAAGGTTAGTCAGCCAGGGGCTCAAGTTTTATTATAACCATTATACCGCCGTCATTATGCTCACATTTCCCCTATTCCTTCTTGCCACAAGGGTATGGTACGGAAAAGACAACAGAAAGCGTTATTTCCGAGCAGAGTATTTGGTGGCTATCGCCTATTCAATGGTCATGGTGGTACTCTACCGATGTATAGCCAGTATAGTGTATCTCTTTTCGGGAAGCGCCGCGGACACGATGGGCAACCTGATACCCTTTGTTATCGTTGCAGCATTTACCGTCTGCTTCCAGAAGATGTTGGGGTTCAGCATCGGCAAAACCGTTTGGCGAAGCCTTCTGGCAGTAGGGTTGTATTACCTGATGTTGGTGACGGTTATAGTTATTATATGCATATGCCTAATCATATATATCATTCTCATAAGGCATAAGCTTACAGGAGAAATATAATCACACTTACTTCGCCCGCCAAAAGCTCCGCGTGAACAATAGCAGGATAGTGAAAATCTCCAAACGGCCTACCAGCATATCAAAGGAAAGGAGCCATTTGGCAGCGGTGGGAATATCGGAAAACGTGCCGCTCGGACCTGTGATGCCTGAACCAGGGCCGAAGTTGCTGAAACAGGTCAAAAACGAGATGGCACCGTCCTCCAGATTCATGCCCGATGCGGTGAGCAACACCACATTTCCCATGAAAAGCAGAATGAGCAACGAGAAGAACGACACCACGCGCTTCACCGACAAGTCATCAACGCTCTGACCCGAAATCTTGATGGTGTACATGCTCGAAGAATGGATTAATTCGTTGATAGTCTTTTTGATGTACTTGAACAGCACAATAACACGCACCATCTTGCTACCGCCACTGGTGGAGCCTGCGCAACCGCCCGTAATCATCAGCACGACCGTCGGGATGAGGAAAAGCCGTCCCCAAAGGTCGTAGTCGTAATTGCTGCCCTGAAAGCCCGTGTTCGACAACAGAGCAATCACATGAAACAGCGAAGTTCGGATGCGGTCGGCCTCGGTTTTCGGATGCGATGCCAACTGCGCATCGGTGATGCCATTAAAGTGCGGAGCGAAATAGAAACGCGCCATGAAAATCACCGTGAAAATGAGAATAGCCATCAGGTACCAACGCACCTCCTCGTTTTTCTTGATGACATCGAAACGGCGGTTGAACAGGAAATGGTACATCGCGAAGTTGATGCCCGACAGCAGCATGAAAAAGATGCAGACGTATTCGACATAACTCGACTGGAAATACCCGATACTGGCCTGATGGGTACTGAAACCACCCGTGGCAATCGTAGTAAGTGCATGACACACAGCGTCGAACCAATTCATGGGGCCGATGTGATAGGCTATGGCACAGAGTGTCGTCAGCACGATATAGATAATCCACAGCAGGCGCGAAGTGGCCTGCATGGTGGGTGCCAGCTTCTCGACACTCAAACCGGGTGCCTCAGCCGCAAAAAGCGACATTTTCTTGGAACCTTTGGCCACCGACGGGATGAAGGCCAAGGTGAACACCACGACTCCCAAACCGCCTAACCATTGCATCAGGCAACGCCAAAACAGGATTCCATGCGGCTGAATGTCAATATTATCGAGTACGGTGGCTCCCGTAGTCGAAAAGCCTGACATGGTCTCGAAAAAGGCATCCGTCACGTTGTCGACCGTGCCATACATCAAAAACGGCAGCATCCCGAAAACTGAAAACAGCACCCACGACAAGGCCACCACGAGAAAAGAATCCTTGATTTGTAGCGTGTCGTGGCTGGTGCGCCCGATATTGTAAAGCAAAAACCCCACCGCCCCCGTTAGTCCGGCAGTGAGGAGAAAACATTGGGCATCCGACTCCCCTGCCACGCGCTGATAATGCAATGCCACCGTCGCCGTCAGCAATAGTGCTGCGGTTTCTATCAGGAGCAACACACCAAACAGCTTGCTTTTCATCGGTTATTCGTTTTTGAAACAAGGCCTTCAACAGGCTCAGGCACCCTTAACCTTCGAAAAAGTGAAGGGCCCTGAACTTGTCGAAGGGCCGTATGTTTATTGCCATGGTTGTGCCCAACCTTCGCCGTAGTCGAAGCTGTTATCGTCAGGCCCAAATTGCGTATCTATACTATGGCTATCGTCATCAGTTTCATCATCCTCGTCATCCTCGTCTTTGTAAGAGTTGTCGGAATACTGCTTCACCCATTTGCGGAAATTGGCCGAAGCCAAAGCCGTAATCTCACCCTCCTTTTCTGGTGCAACAGCAATGTCGATTTCATCTTGGGCAAGCTCACGGAGCCAATGCTCCAATTCGGAGAATCCCATCGTGCTCACGGTGTAGCCTTCCCAGTCGCCATTGGCGTTTTTCAGAGCCGCTTCCTCCGAGGCCCAAACAGGCACATACGAGTCGCCATGGTCGTCTTCCAACATGGCAAAGAAGCCTTCACGGGCTTGGAGCAGCCACACCTTACGTGTTTCAAGAATGTCGTTTATGAATTGTTCAAGTTTTTCCATCAGCGTCTTTTTTGTTGTTGCATCTTGGCTTGCTGTTTCTGCGCCTCTTCGAGTCGTTTCATGAAGTTCGACTTCTTCTGAGGCTTCTTCTTGTTTTCCTCGATGGTGGCGCGCACCTTGTCTTCGTTAATCATCTTGCGGAAGATGAACATCTGGATAAAAGTGATGATATTCACCAACATATAGTAGTAACTCAAGCCCGACGAATAGTTGTTGAAGATACCGAAAAACATAATGGGCATGAGATACATCATCCACTTCATGGGCTTCATCTGCGGGTTGCTTGAATAGTCCATCTGCTTGTTGTTCACGTAGGTATAAATGAAAGTCGTGATGGTCATCAGCAGGGTGAACAGGCTGAGGTGGTCCATGCCGAGGAACTTCGGAAACTCAATGATGCTGTCGTAGGTCGAGAGATCGTCGGCCCAAAGGAAGGGCTGCTGACGCAACTCGATACTGGCTGGGAAGAAACGGAAGATAGCGATGAGGATGGGGAATTGGAGCAAGGCAGGCAGGCATCCCGAAGCGGGACTCACACCAGCCTGTCGTTGTAGGTTCAGCACGGCCTGCTGCTTCTTCATGGCGTCCTCTTCTTTCGGGTATTTCGCGTTGATGGCCTCCATCTCGGGTTTCAAGACGCGGGTGATGGCCGAGGATTTGTACGACTTGAACGCCAAGGGGAACAGCAAAGTCTTGATCATGATGGTTAGGATAAGAATCACGATGCCGTAGTTCCAACCGTAACTACTCAGCCAATTGAACACCTCGATGACGCCGTAGTTGATCCAGCGAATCAGGAAGAAGTTGCCCAAGTTGATTTGGTCCTGCAAGCCTAAATCATAGCTTTGCAGGGTCTTGAAGTGGTTGGGGCCGAAATAGAGCGACAAGGGAATGACGTTGGTCTCGGCTTTCGTGTTGTAGGGCACTTCGATATTGGCTGACATCGACTTGAGATAGCGCGGGTTGTTGGAGCTGCGTGTCTGTACGGCCATCTTGGCATTGTCGAAACCATTTTTGGCCACAATCACATTGCAGAAGAAACGCTGCTTGAAGGAAATCCATTTCAGCTTGTTGGTGACGGTCTGCTCACTGTCCTTTTGCTCGTTAAGGTGGTCCACATCTCTGTCGTTCAGCGAACGGTAATACACTGATTCTCCGGCAAAACGATCTGTGCTTTTTTCCTGTTTCATCAAATCAACGTCCCAATCGATGGTCATGTAGTCGGCGTTGGCGGCAATCACATCCTTCAGTCCGACCGTAAGTATTTCGAAGTCAAGCATGTAGTTGTCATCGCGGACAGTGTAAACGAAATCCAAGTATTGATTAGCTTGGTCGGTAGCAAGGCGCATAGTGAGGACAATGCTGTCGCCTTCAGCCACAGTCATGTTACCGCCTGTATATGGCTGGCCGTTCATGTATGGCTTGAAATAAAACTGCGACGTGTTGACGATGCGGTTGCTAGCAAAAAACGACAGGTCGAAAAGGGCTGTCTCGGGGTCGAATGAGATAAGAGGCAGCGAGTCGTAAGTTTTGTATTCTTTCAGTTCTACTTGTTTCAGGAAACCTCCCTTGGTGCTGAAGGTGAGTCTTTGCAGCTTGTTCTCGATGGTAAAGGTTTGCTCTTCCCCTTCCGCTGAGGGAGCGAATGTGCCGTACTTGTCGCGTAGGACGTTGGCCTTTTGCTGGGCAAGTGTGGCTGAGTCCATGTTTGCCGTTGTGGCGGTGTCGGTCAGTTGGGCCAAAGCGGCAGCCTGACGTTGCTGCTCGACTTGACGGAGTGAATCCAAAGCCATTTCTTCAAGGCGCACCCGACGGATAGAGTCTTGAATACGCTGTTGTTCAGCCAGTTGCTCTTTCGACGGAGACATAAAATACATCCAGCCGAAAAGAATGGCCGCGATAAGGATGAAACCAATTAATGTGTTCTTATTGTTCATTGGGGATGGTTTTTCAAAATGAGCGGCAAAAATACGAAAAAAAGCGTCACCCGTATGAGGTTACTGCCACAAATGCAACTTTTTCCAACTTTCCTCTTGCGGATTCGCGGAAACCGTTCCGGCGGATATGCCATCCGCCGACTATGAATATGGGAATTTATAATCCCCTCCTATCTTTCCAACCACCTCCGAATAACCTCATTCACATCTTCACGCTTTACCCTCAGCAGCTTTTCAATCATCTCATACTCATCTTCATCCCTCTTCGTTTCAAACAGCATCCGCTTCACCAAATCCATCCCGCCTTTTTGGTACAACATCTCGCAAATCACCATCTGGATGACATAACTATAATTCGAGTTTACATCACTATAAGGTTTTTTGTACTTTATGACGCTTTGGGTTGAATCATGCGTGTATTTTCCATCGGCATCCATATAAGCCTGAATCAAATCCACGGAAAGGTCGATTTGTGGATTGTCATTCAAAAACGCCATCAGCTTGTCAAAATGCCACTCTTTGGTCTGTAGAACATGTTCGCCAAAATAGCAGCACACCCCTTCCTCAAACCAAGAAAAGCGTTGGCCATTCGACACGCTTTTAAGCATCAAATGTATGAATTCGTGGATTTTGCCTTCACCGCCTTTTGTGTAGCAAATCTTGTTCCTGCCTATCTTGCTATTTCCGTATGGAACAATCGTTTCAGCCGAATAGAAGTCATAGCAACTGCCATCTATTCCAAAATAATGGAACATCTCTGTCTTGTTGTCAAACAAATAATACTCCACGGGTTCCATACCCTCAACACCAAACTCTTCAGCGAATGCGGCAAGCCTAGATACAGCTGTGTTGGCTGCCGCTTCGTCAAAAGCGTATGTTGATGGATAATAGTAGGTAATCCTCCCGATTTGTTTCTTACAGAAACTGCTTTTATTGATAGTTAGTTTATTGACCAACTTGAATCCATCGGCTGTCTTTATCAGCGGAATGGTAAAGATGCCCAACAACTGTTTTGGGCTTGGGAAGTCGTCAAAGAATGCCGTTTGGAGTTCATACAAGGTGTCATTTCGTTTCGCGACCCCCATAAAATACTCTTCGTATGCGTAAAACGGCAACAAATTGCACTGGATGATGGAATTAGGGTTTCCGTAGTCTTCTATTTCAGAATCAGCCCAAAATGCGTAGCTTGTTGGCTTATAGTCAGGGTCGCTTATCCTCCCATAATCTAAGAACTGTGCATATTCATATTGCTTCCAGAAGTCATAAATCTCATGGAAAACCGCTGAAGTGGTATCCAAAAACAGAGGGTCACGCAACGATGTTTTTTGCTGAAACCCTTGTGCTTGTAGTTTCGCCCCACCAGCCATCATCAAGAGCGCAACCAAAACAAAGAATTTAAAGTATCTCATAAGCTTAAATCTTTAACATGGGCAAAAATAAAGAAAAACATTGCTCGTCCGCAACAATTATCCCCGTTTTGGTGCCTTGTCCCTACTTTTTTCACTCCATTTATTCGTATATTGTTGAAAATTAACATTATAAAAAAATCACCACAAACTACCTTGTCCCTATTAATTTTCCATCTTCCCTCTCTGAAATCATCAAAGTCCCGAAGGGACGACCCTACCGCAACCTGGGGTTTCAACCCCTGCGGAAACAAAAAAAGAACACGGAACTGAAGTCCCGTGTCCCAAAGTCCATGTCTGGATTGCTCCGTGCCTCGCAATGACGCGAAGCGCGTCCAAAATCAATAGTACCGATAGCTCTTCACCTGACCAATATGGCGGGCGAGACGAACGACTTGGTTGCTGTAGCCAAACTCGTTGTCGTACCACAAATACAGGATGACGGTCTTGCCGTCTTCGCTGACCTTGGTGGCCGGTGCGTCGAAGATGCAGGCGCAGCTGTCGCCGATGCCGTCGCTCGAGACAAACTCGGTGTTGCTGCTGAAACGGATCTGCTCGATGAGATTGCCCTCCAAGCAAGCCTTGCGGAAGGCCTCGTTCACTTCCTCAACGGTGGTTTCACGCTCAAGGTCTAAGGCGAGCACGGCCAAGGAGACATCAGGCGTAGGCACGCGCACGGCGTTGCTGGTCAGTTTGCCCTTCAGCTCGGGGATGGCTTTGGCAGCGGCCTTGCCAGCACCCGTCTCGGTGATAACCATGTTCAACGGGGCCGAACGACCACGACGCTCTTTCTTGTGGTAGTTGTCTAGCAGGTTCTGGTCGTTGGTGTAGCTGTGGATGGTTTCGATGTGACCCTTTACGATGCCGAAATTCTTCAGCATGACTTCAAGGCCAGGAACGATGGCGTTAGTGGTGCAAGAAGCCGCCGAGAAGATGGTTTCCTTCTCAAGGTCGAGCGTGTCTTGGTTGACACCGTACACCACATTCGGTATGTCGCCCTTTCCAGGAGCGGTGAGCAGCACCTTGGCCACGCCCTTGGCTTGCAGGTGACGCGACAAGGACTCTCTGTCGCGGAAAGCACCCGTGTTGTCGATGAGCAATGCATCGTTGATGCCATATTGCGTATAATCGAGGTCCTCGGGGTTCTTGCTTTCGAGGAAGAGGATCTTCTGGCCGTTAACCATCATGGCATTTTCGCCTTCGATGGGAGTGCACACGCCGTGGAAATAACGATGCACCGAGTCGGTGCGGAACAGGTTGATACGCTTCAGGATGTCCTCAGGTGAGTTCTTGCGAGTGACGATGGCGCGGACGCGGAGAGCATCGCCACGGCCAGCCATTTCCGTCATTTCACGGCAAAGGATACGGCCGATACGACCGAAACCGTAGAGAATGACATCCTGCACCTTGTTGCTGCGCGGGTTGGCATCAATGATGTAGTTGAGCTTGTCGCGGACGAAGGCAGTGATGTTGTTATTGTACTTTTCGTGTTCGTCGGTCCACTCCGAGTTGAGACGTCCGAGGTCGATGCGAGCCGGTGCCAAATTCTCGGCAAGAAGTGCCTTGGCGATCAGCAACGAATCCTGCACGCGCACGGGTTTGCCAAGAACAGCCTCGGCGCGAAGGTGCTTGTTGAGGATTTTGCCTGAGCCGCGGTTCACCAAAAGCGAGCGCAACATGATCAGCTCGACGGATTTGTCGTACCAAAGCTTGCCAACGATGTTAATCAATTCATTGGCGGCTTTTTCGTTTTCATTCCATAACTTCAAGGAACTTTCGAAGTTGTCATTGTTCATGATCGTAGTTTTTTGATGATACTTGAGTTAAAGATTAGATTGGGGCAAAGATAGGAAATAAACCTTTCGGAAAGAAAAAAAACAAAAAAAAACTTCGAAAAGACGACAACTTTTTCTGAGCAATTCAAAACAAGTTGTTATTTTTGCGCCAAAATCCTACTTTAATGAAAAAAGAAGTGTTACTCATTTTGTTGATTATAAGTGTATTATACTCAAATCTTTTACAAGCGGCATTCAGCAAATCGGAAACATCAAACCGCATTACTGAGGCTCAAGCGAGTCAAACTGCCACTGCCTTTGCAAAAACGATGGGTTTCGGGCAACAGGAGCTGCAATTGGTTTCAGCCTCCAGCATTTTTATCTATAATATTGGTGCACAAGGCTTTGTCATCATATCAGGAAGTCAAGTGCTACCACCTATATTAGGTTGGTCGAGCCAAGGCAATTTCCCCGATTTGACCGATGCGCCCGAAAACTTCTCCTCTTGGATTGGGCATTACAGCGAAATGATCGATTTAGCCGAAACCAACAACCTGCAACCCGAGGCTTCAGTGCTGCGCGATTGGACCGATGTCACAAATGGCATTTTCGGCGTCAAAAGCGAAAGCACTGTCGACCCAATGATATCAACATATTGGAACCAAGACTGTTTCTTTAACGAATATTGTCCATCTGCCTATGGTCCTTGCGGCCATGTTTATGCCGGATGCGTGGCTTGCGCCATGGCCCAGGTGATGAAATTCTGGAATCACCCCGCGCAAGGTTTCGGATCGCACAGCTACATACACAACACCTATGGCGAGCAAAGTGCCAATTTCGCTTCCACCGTTTACCGTTGGGATGAGATGCCTAACTATGTATACGGCCACAATGACGCAATAGCCACGCTGCTATACCATTGTGGCGTAAGTGTCAACATGAACTATTCGCCAAGTGGTAGTGGCGCACAGTCGGCTACCGTTGAGACTGCACTCCGCTCCTATTTCGGCTATTGCGGCGCAAAATACCGCGAAAAATCCGCATACAGCGACGAAGAATGGATTGCGATTCTCAAAAGTGAGCTTAACCAGGGCAGGCCATTGTATTATTCAGGCAATAACGGAGAGGCGGGCCATGCCTTCGTTTGCGATGGCTATGACAACAACGACCTCTTTCACTTCAATTTTGGTTGGAGCGGCAACGGTGACGGTCATTACAGCACTTATGACGTCAATGGATTCAACCTCACGCAAGCCATTGTGATGAATGTGTATCCCGTTGAGATACAAGCTGATGGAAATGGCATCATTTACGTCAGCGAGGATGGCACAGGTAATGGCTCCTCATGGGAAAACGCCACCAACAAGCTCGAATATGCCTCGGCACTTTCAAGCGGAGGTGGCATCAAAGTCTGGGTGAAAGAAGGCACCTATTACGGTGATACAGCCGATCCGAACGGAGCTTTCGCCATCACTGCTGGTAACCGCATTTACGGTGGCTTCAAAGGCAACGAAGCCCCTGACTACGACCTGACGCAGCGCGACTTCATCAATAATGCAACCATCCTTGATGGTCAAGGCTCAAGGCGTGTCCTGAACCAAGCCATGCCTCTCAACTCAGCCACAGCCGCTCTTTGGGACGGCTTCGTCATTCAAAATGGCTATAAAGGCAGCGGTGCTGGGGCTTACCTTAACAATTATGTCACTTTGGCCAACTGTGTGGTCACTGGTAATACAGCTACAATGTTCGGTGGCGGAATCTACATCAACGCAACGGGCAATTATGTACAAGTCTTTCTGAACAATTGTACCCTTACCTACAACTCCGCCTCCATGGGTGGCGGTGTGTGCGATCGCATTGGAGCCACGTTCACCAACACGCGCATCAGCAACAACACGGCCTCAACCAAAGGTGGTGGCATATACCTCTACCTAAACACCACCCCTACCCTAAAGAACTGTGTTATAAGCAACAACACAGCCAAGATAGGTGGCGGCTTTTATGCCCGAGGCAAATTCACGGCCTACAATTGCGATTTCGTCATGAACCAAGCTACAGACAACATCGGCGGCATTTTAAACGAAAATCGGCACAACAAATATTACAATTGTATCCTTTGGGGCAACGAAGCCCATGGCCAACCAAGCCAGATGGAAGGCGTCAGCGACTTTGAGTATTGTGCTGTGCAAGGCGAAGTGGAAGGCACGGGAAACCTCAACCTGCCTGCCGAAAATGACGGCGAAGAACCTAGCTATTTCATCAGGTTCAACCATCCTGCCGATGGCGTTGGTGCCGCTTTCTTTAATGAAGACTGGAGCCTACAACCAGCTAGTGCATGCCTCAATGCTGGGAAGCCCAATACAACAGGTCTCGGAAACACCGACATCGCTGGCAATCAACGCATCCAGAAAGGGCGTTTGGAAATTGGCGCCTATGAAAGCTGTGCTTCGCTTACCAAGACAGAAGGCTATACCTATAGTGGCAACAGCTACTATTTCCACGGTCGTTTTCTTACCGAAGAAGGCCATTACACCGCTGTATTTCCTCACTCCGCTTGTGACAGTGTGGTGAGCCTTGATCTTTTCGTTTTGCTCGGCAAGGAAGAACAAGCCACAACGCCTTTCAGCGTATGGCCCAATCCTACAAAAGACCTGTTGCACATCGACGGTGAAGACATTATGAGTGTTGAGATACTCAACATTTTGGGACAATGCGTCATGCAAAGTCAAACCACAAAAATACTGGATTTAAGCCCGTTGAACCAAGGTTTGTATTTTATGGCTGCCGTTGACCGGTTGGGCAAAAAAACGGTGACGAAAATAATGAAAGAGTGAAGTAGCCGACATCAAGGGTGCTAAAACAACTCTACTGGTACGTTGATAGGAGTTAGCTCATTCTCCTCTATTCGTTCCTCCACCGTCAGGACGCTGTCCACCACATATTTGGTCATGCCACGCCACGGCAATGCGCCGAGGTATTCCTTGTAATGCAGTTCCACAAACCTGCCTGCACTGCGTTCCAATTGTGAGGCTACCTTTTCGTCTGTCACCGAGAAATTGAACTCGTTCGACTGGATGGTAGCATTGCTGTTCTTCGAGTTATAACCCGCCTGAATGAGACGTCCCTCGTAGGTCTTGAAGACATAGCCCTTGTAAACGAACAAGTTAAGTTCGCCCGCCTTCACTCCAGTGCCGAAAACGAAATAGAACTTGAAGAAAAACCACACCGCAAGGGCGACCAATGCCACCACTCCGATGCCTAAAAACACTTTACCTGCTTTTTTCATTTTGCTATTGAATTAATTGATTATCAAATATTTATTCAAAACTTAACATATTGTTCCAGCAATGGATTCAAAGGCTCTTCGTCTGCGAGCAAAGCCTGAAGCTGGTTCCAGTCCTTGATCATGCCGCGTTTCTCGCGTTGGTTGAAGATGCGCTTCACCTGATTGTAGTTGAGGTATGGATGATTCACCAAGGCCTTGAAATCGGAGCGGTTGACATCGATTTGGATAATGAATCCACTCCCAATATTAATATAAGGTGACGCGGTGTTGTAGCGTGCTTCGTCCATGCCTTTCACCTCCAAAAGCTGCTCTTTCTGAATGAACCCACCCAACTTCTCACGATAAGCCACAATGCGCGCCGCCGTGTAAGGTCCGATTTGGGGTAACTCGACCAAAGTGGCAGAATCCACCGTGTTCAAATCGACCACAGGAATCTCTTTCGGAGTCGTCTTCTCCTCTTTAATCTCTTGGGTTCCTTTGGTTTCCGACTTCGGCTTGTCGTAATCCTTGCGCGTCACTTCGGGCAACACGATGAAAGGCTCAAGTTGTGCGAAATCTTCCTCACTGATGGTATAGAGTTTGGCCAAGTCTTTTTTCGAGTAAAACTTCCCGCCTTTGTCGCGGTAGTTGATGATGTTGCGTATTTGCCTGTCTGTGAGACCCATGCGTTGGCCTTCCTCCTCTGTCATTGTGTTTGGGTTGAAGGGAAAAGGCTGTAATTCAACCTCTTGTTGCGCCGTTTCGCTCTGCTGCTGGGTTTCAATATCCGCTTGACGCAAGGCCAAAAGCGAATCCAAATTGTGCAACGAGGCATCGCTTAACGATTTGCGTGTGGGACGAAACAGACAAGCCAACACCAAAGCGAAAATGCAAACGAATATCGTGATAAGGGCGACACGCTCTCCCTTGCTGAACGACAACCATTTACGCAACGCTTCCATAAACCTCACTTAATCAATCCGTTGACGAATACAACAGCAATTGCCAAAGGAGCCAAATATCTGATAATGAAGAAAATGATAGCCTTCAACGGTGACTTCAGCTTGCCCTCGTTAGTCACCTCTACAAAGAACTTGGTCTTGCCGAGTCTCCAACCCATAAAGATGACAATCAACATTCCGCCAAGAGGCAGCATGACATTGGAAGAGATGAAGTCCATCGCATCGAACACGGTTTTTCCTGCAATGGTGAATGGTGTGTTTTCCATCAAGCTCAACGAGGCAAAAACACCAAGGAACAACGTGGCCGCACAAGCAATAACGGTGGCCCATTGCCGCTTGATGTGTAACTGCTCCGTAATATAAGCCACCACCACCTCCAATAGCGAAATCGTTGAAGTCAGTGCGGCGATGGCCAGCAACACAAAGAAAATGATGCAGAACACATAACCGCCTGCCATTTGATTGAACAACATCGGGATGGTGTTGAAAACCAAGCCCATGCCTGCCGTCGGACGCACCCCAAACGAGAACGCCGCAGGAAAAATGACAATGCCTGCCAAAAGAGCAATCATGGTGTCGGCCAGCACGACGGAGAATGCCGTGGATGTAAGGTTGTCGCTCTTTTTGACGTACGAACCATAGGTGATGAGCACGCCCATGCCGAGGCTCAGCGAGAAAAAGCCCTGTCCCAAAGCGCTGATGAGCACCTTACCCGTGATTTTGGAAAAGTCGGGGTTGAAAAGAAACGACAGACCCGCTTTGGCACCCGGCAAAGTCATGGAACGAATACCCAGCACAATAAGAATCACCAACAGCAAAGGCATCAGAATTTTAGCGTATTTTTCAATGCCGTTCTGTACGCCTTTGAAGACGACAAAACCCGTCAGGAGAATGAAAATGGCCTGCCACATCACATTGCGCCAGCCCATGTTGTGGAAATCGGCAAAATCCTGTTCAATGGTAGCCAAATCCTTGCCGCTGAACGAGTTGCTCACCGCCTTGACGATGTATTCGAGTGTCCAGCCCGAGACGGTGGAATAGAACGCGAAAATCAGGAAACCGCACAACACGCCCATATAACCGACAATAGGCCATGCCGTCTTGGGCGCCAGTTTCTTAAACGCCCCGACCGCGTTGCTCTGCGAATGCCGCCCGATGACCAGCTCTGAGAGCATCACGGGAATGCCCAGAAAGATAACCACTGCCAAATAGACCAACAGGAACGCCGCGCCGCCGTTATTGCCCAACTCGCACGGAAAACGATAGATGTTGCCCAATCCGATGGCCGAACCCGCAGCGGCGGCGATAATGCCGATTTTTGAGCCGAAGCCATCCCGCTTTTTCTTTTCTTCCATACTCATATCCAATGGTTTAACGTTTTTCACCGTAAGCCAAATCACCTGCGTCACCGATACCCGGGACAATATATGCCCGTGCAGTCAGTTCCTCGTCGATGCCACCCACCCAGATGGTGATGGGCCAACGCGACAAAGCCCTTTGCACATACGACAAGCCTTCCTGACTGGCCACTGCCACAGCAATATGAATGTGCTTGGGCGACATGTCATCGGTGAGGCCTTGCAACGTCTTGACGATGCTCTCGCCCGTAGCCAACATCGGGTCGCACAAGATGAGCACCTTGTCGTCGAGTTCGGCAGAAGAATAATACTCCACCTTGATTTCAAAGTCCTCGTTCTTGTCGTACTTGCGATAGGCGGCAATGAAAGCATTGTCAGCGTGGTCGAACATGCTCAACATCCCATTGTGGAACGGTAGTCCGGCACGCAGGATGGTGGCGATGACAGGTTGATCTATCAACGTCCGCATTTCTTTGACACCCAATGGGGTGGTGATTTCCTCCTCATCATATTCGAGGGTCTTGCTGATTTCGTATGCCATGACTTCGCCGATGCGTTCGAGGTTGCGGCGAAAGCGGAGGCGGTCTTGCTGGATGGTGGCGTCACGCATCTCTGCCATGAACTGATTGAAGATGCTGTCGGTTGCGCCTAAGTTGTGGATTTGTATCATAAGCGTTGGTTTTTGCCACAAAAGTAGGGCTAATTTTGATACGAGACAAAGAAAAGGGCGATTTTTTTTGGAAAAAAGGCCTCAACTGGGTGGCATACCGACTTCACTTCAGCCGTTTCCAAAGCCTCAAGATTCCCTTCTCCACTGCCGACAAGTGATTGAAGGAATAGGCTGGATAAGGTCTTTCCTCACCGCCAAAACCGAGATAGAAACGCGCCAGATTGTCATCATCGGAGCCTTCAAAATCGAAGGTGATCGAGTGGCCCGCGAAGTCCTTGATGACATCATCCATCATAAGCGTCATAGCGTGTAACTGTTTGCCCCGTTCGCTGCAACCTGAAAACAGAAAAATGACCCTATAGGAGTTCATCATGAATAGGCCTCCGCAAAGCAGCTCGTTCGTTTCCTGATGCTTAACGCCAACGATAAAAGAATGTTGTCCATACATCGCGGCTTCATTCAACCGCATCAAAGAGGTATATTCCGCATCGCCCCAAACCTTCACTGTCGAGCCCCGATTGGCTCTAAACAGGTCGATGATTTCGGACAATTCTGTTTCGTAAACAAGCTTCAATCCGTTGCCCTCAGCCTTAGCCAAATTGCGCTTCGTGTTGGTGTGGTAGTTGGCCCGAATCGTGTCATAATCCCGATTCATTTCAAGTACCACATTTCTGTGATATTCAATGCCTTGAATGCGGTTATCAAAAGCATTGCTTTCATTCAACCTGATTTCAGCGAAACGATATTTTTGGGGAATGGAAAGCAAGAACTCGGTCTGCTGTTCGGGCGACAAAAGCTGCCTTGAAATGATGCCCAACTGCTGTGCAAAAAACGGCTGAAACAAGTATGACACACTGAATTTCTTTCCGCCCGTCAATGGCATAACAGCCGCATAATCCTCGAGAACCAAGGCTTCCCAATCGGGATGGACAATGTCCAAATACCATGAATGGGCATAAATCAAGCCTTGTGCGGCGATGAGATCGTCCCATTTTTGGCGATTAATGGCACTATGGTTGAGGTATTGGATCATCGATAAACATATTCCAAAAGTTCTCTATACATCTCAGGCCATCCGACCCAGCGTTTTTCTCCGCCAAGGGTTTCATTGTGAGTGAGATAAATAAATTTTCCATTCACGGCCTTTACCTCGTCAACAAGTTGTTTGGCGAGCGTCAAGGATTCATCCACATCAAGGTTGAGATAATCGCGCATGGTGCCATCCATGAGGGCAAAAGGATGCACCATCAGGTTGGTGACCATATCGTTCTCCAGATCGAAGAAACGGAAGGTCTCGGCGATGCCCGCGCGGAATCCGGCTTGCGAGGCAAAGCCCATTGTGTAGTCGTCGCTGATATCCAACTCAATGAGCTTCTGATAACTACGCGGCAAATTCATCCTCAGGAAATGCTGGCGACTCTTCGTCAGCGGACGGTGCAACACCTCCGAAAGCCCGTCGATTTCAGCTTGTAGTTTGGGCAGGTCGAGGTAAGACGAAAACGAGGGATGGATGCCCACGTCGGCATAGTCGCCGAGCCGCTTGATGAGGGAACGGAAGGCCTCTTTTCGGAGTGAAATGTTCTTGTCGTTGTTATCATACTCGCCACAAAGGATGAAGTATATCGGCTTGAGTTTGAACTCTTTCTGAAGCTCAAACTGGAAATCGAACGAGTCGAAAGGGTCTTTGCGTCTTCCTCGCAACACCTCATGCCTTTCGCGCAAACCCTTACGATCGCCAGCAGTCAAATCTTTGAAGAATCCGCCCAAAGTCCTGTAAACGCCCTTGTGCTTGTATGCCCAGGCCGCATCAACGTCGTAAGTCGGAATAAACTCGAACTTGCGCTCTTTGAAAGTCAAGTTGGGATAAATGGCTTTCAGTCTGTTTTTCAACGCTATAGCCCAAATGTCAACCAACGGTTTTTGGAGCAATTCATTCTCGAACATCCATGTCGATTCGGCCTGAAAACGCCCGTACTTGTCACGGACCTGCGGCAGATATTCTTCATAGCGCGAAACCAAATAAAACGAGGCTGCAAATACATCGAAAGGCATTAGTGAACCTTTCCCATAGACTGGAAAAAGTCCTTTAACACATTCAAAATCAACGGAATTCACCTCCTGCTCATTGATATGCCTCTCAAAGAGCAGATTGACCGCCTTCTGGAACGGCGCTTCCCAGATGCGCTCCTTGCCGTAGTTCAGTTTTAGGCCTTCGTAGGACTTGAACTGCTCCGCATCGACGGTCAGCTCGAAATCAAGGCCAAACAGTTGCTTGAGTAGCAAATCGAAGGTGTAATGTACCCTGTCAGTGATTTTCGGAACGTGAACGAGCATTTTCATAGGGCAAAAATAAGAGGAATTTCAATGCCCACGACAGAAAAAGTTGTATTTTTGCCAATTCAATCCAATCCGACATGGAAAATTTCGTCGTATCCGCAAGAAAATACAGGCCAATGACCTTCGACACCGTCGTGGGTCAAGGCTCCATCACCTCGACCTTGAAGAATGCCATCCGCAACAACACTTTGGCGCAGGCCTTCCTGTTTTGCGGTCCGCGCGGCGTGGGCAAGACGACCTGTGCACGCATCATGGCCAAGACCATCAACTGCCTGAATCCCACCGAGAACATGGAGGCCTGCAACGAATGTGAATCATGCCGCGCCTTCAACAACAACGCCTCGTTCAACATCTACGAGTTGGATGCTGCGTCGAACAACTCCGTCGAAGACATCCGCAGTCTGGTTGACCAGGTGAGGATTCCGCCCCAAATCGGGCAGTACAAGGTCTACATTATCGACGAGGTTCACATGCTATCGGCGGCGGCCTTCAATGCCTTTCTGAAGACTTTGGAAGAGCCTCCAGCGTATGCCAAGTTCATCCTTGCCACGACGGAAAAGCACAAAATCATCCCGACCATTCTTTCGCGCTGCCAAATCTTTGACTTCAAACGAATTACGGTCGATGACATTGCTAAGCATTTGGCTTTTGTAGCCCAAAGCGAAGGCGTCAATGCCGAACCTGAAGCCCTGAACATCATCGCACAGAAGGCCGACGGCGCCTTGCGCGACGCGCTCTCCATCTTCGACCAGATGGTGAGTTTCTGCGGAAAAAACATCACCTACAAGGCGGTCATCGAGAACCTCAACGTCCTCGACTACGACTATTATTTCCAAATCGTCGACCACATCCTGCAAGGCCACACCAGCGACATCCTATTGATTTTGAACGACATCATCAGCAAAGGCTTTGAGCCTCAGCATTTTGTAAGCGGCATGGGCAACCATCTCAGGAGCCTTTTGGTCTGCAAGGACGCGGCTACAGTGCAACTTCTGGAAGTCAGCGAGCAACTGCGACAAAGGTATCTGGCCCAATCGCAGGCCTGTCCTCTGCCCTTCTTGGTCAAAGCCTTGGAAATCAACAACCAATGCGACATCGACTATCGCGCTGCCAACAACAAACGCCTGCATTTGGAGATTGCATTATTGAAGATGTGCGGCTTGTGCACCAGTGCTTTGTCCATGCCAACGGCGCAGGTGCAACCTGTACAAATGCCACAGAACAGACCTGCACAACCTATACCAAGCGGCGTTTCGACAAGTTCAACGGCCACACAACCTGCTAAAGCCCCAGAGCCTGTGGAAGAGCCGAAACAACAGCCTCGGCAACCCACCACCCCTGTTTCAACCAATTCAACACCAGCCCAACCAACGGTCCGCCCACGTGGCACAACGAGCGGCATCAGCATCAACAATGCACTGCAACAGGCTGAGAAAAAGGTAGAAGAAAAAGAAGAGACTTGGGAATCGCCCTTCACGCAGGAGCAACTGACGGCTTCGTGGGTCGACTTCGTGAACCGTTACAAGAACATTTCACAAAGCTTTGCCGCCGCCATCGGGAAGTACACACCTAAATTAATAGGCAGTTCCGAAATCCATTTCAGCGTGGACAACAAGCTCTTCGAGAACGACACCGAAGGCATGGGGGCACTGAAGCATCATCTGAAAAACAGCCTGCACAACAACCAGTTCAAGCTCATTGCCGAAGTGATGGAGCGTCCCGCCGAAATCGAGGCCTACACCGACAAGGACAAATTCGAGAAAATGGCCCAGGAGCAGCCGATTTTGAGGATGTTGCAGACAGAATTAAAGCTTGAAGGAGACCTGTAATCAGTTGATAGTTATCAGTTAACAGTTGTCAGTTATAAGTTAGGTTGAAGCTAGTCTCGTTGGGACGACAGAAATTAGGCAGCAAAATAAGACAACCGAATTTTGAATGTTAAATTTCAAATTATAAATCACAAATAATGAAAAAACAAAATCTGATCGCCATGATGATTTTAGGCACAATGGCAACTGCCTGCACAGAAAAGGCACCTGAAAAACCTGCACAACCTGCAAGAGAAGTTGTTCCAGCCATCGAGCTGAGCAACATGGACACATCCATCAATCCTGCGGATGATTTCTTCCGCTTTGCCAACAACAATTGGCTGAAAAACAACCCGATTCCAGAGGAATACACCTCCTACGGTGCCTTCACCGAAATCGACCAACACAACGAATTGCTGATTCAAGACATTATTAATGAGGTGTCGAAGGACGCCAATGCCGCCCAAGGCAGCGTGGCCCAGAAAATCCGCGACTTCTACAACGCAGGCATGGACAGCGTGGCCATCAACGAGCGCGGCTACAGTGAGTTGAAGCCTTATTTCGAGAAAGTCGACGCCCTCAACGACAAGGCAGATCTCGCCAAATTACTTGGCTACCTGCACAGCGAAGGCTTTAGCGGATTCTTCAACGCCGGTGGCAGCACCGACCCAAAGAACGCCGAGATGGTCATCATGCACCTCTACCAAGGCGGACTGAGCCTCCCCGACCGCGACTATTACCTCGACGAAAGCACCGCCGAGATGCGCGAGAAATACGTCGAACACATTGCCAGCATGTTCCAACTCACTGGCACTGATGCCGAAGCCGCAAAAGCCAAAGCCCAAAACATCCTCGCCTTCGAGACCCAACTGGCCGAGAAGTCGATGAGCCGTGTGGAACGCCGCGACCCCGACCGCACCTATAACAAACGCACCTTTGCCGAGTTGCAACAGTCGACGCCCAACTTCAAGTGGGATGTGTATTTCCAAAACGCCGGCGCCCCTACTTTCGATAGCCTCAATGTGGGTATGCCCGATTTCATCGCTGCCCTTGACGGCATCATCCAAAACGCCGATATGGGCATCATCAAGGACTATCTGAAGTGGAAAATCATCCACAACAGTGCCTCCCTGCTGAGCGACGACCTCGGCACCGAAAACTTCAACTTCTACGGCAACTACCTCTACGGTCAGGAAGTGCAGCAACCCCGCTGGCGCCGCGTGCTCAACACCACTGACGGCTGCTTGGGCGAGGCCATCGGCCAGATTTATGTCGAAAAGCACTTCCCCGCCGAGGCCAAGGAAAAGATGGAACACCTCATCGGCAACCTCCGCATTGCCTTGGGCGAACGCATCAAGCGACTCGACTGGATGACCGAGGAAACCAAAGCCAAGGCCCTCCACAAGCTCGACTGCTTCAACGTGAAAGTCGGCTATCCGAACAAGTGGAAAGACTACACCAAATACGAGGTCATGCCAGACTCCTACTTCCAGAATGTGCACCGCGCCATCCGCTTCGAGAACGAGATTGAAATGGCTAAAATCGGCAAACCCGTCGACAAGGAAGAATGGTTCATGACGCCGCAGACCGTCAACGCCTACTACAGCCCCGAGATGAACGAAATCGTGTTCCCCGCCGCCATCCTCCAGCCTCCGTTCTTCAACATGGACGCTGATGACGCGGTCAACTACGGCGGCATTGGCGTGGTGATTGGCCACGAGATGACCCACGGCTTCGACGACCAAGGCTGCAAGTACGACGAAAAAGGCAACCTCAACAACTGGTGGACTGAAGAGGATGCCACGAGATTCAAGGAGCGCACTCAGCAGTTGGTCAAGCTTTTCAACGAGTTTGAACTGCGCGGCAACCACATCAACGGAGAACTGACCCTTGGCGAGAACATCGCCGACCTCGGTGGCCTCAACATTGCTTGGGACGCCTACCAGATGACCGACGAAGCCAAAGCCAACCAAAGCATAGACGGCTTCACGCCTGCCCAACGCTTCTTTATCAGCTACGGCACCATCTGGCGCAACAACACCCGCGACAAGGCTCTTGAGCGCCAAGTGAAGGAAGACGTGCACTCGCCCGCCGAAGCCCGCGTCAATCGCACCCTCGGCTCGATGCCGCACTTCTACGAGGCCTTCGAGATTACACCCGAAAACAAAATGTTTATTGCTCCGGAGGAACGCGCTGCAATTTGGTAATCAACGTTTTAATTGTAGAGACGCAAAACTTTGCGTCTCTACATTTTTTTATTGAAAAATGGGTTTAAAAAAACAAATAGCAAAACTAGGACTGAAATTGGGCGGCTGGAAAACCATCAACAATGCACCACCCGATTTGGGCAACGCCGTCTGCATCGTGGCACCGCACACCGCAATCGAGGATTTCTTTGTGGGATTGGGCTTCTATTGGTACTACGGCTACCCGTTCAAGGTGATGATGAAAAAGGAATTCTTCAAGCCTGTCGTCGGCTGGCTACTGAAAAAAATGGGCGGTATCCCCGTCAATCGCGGCCACCAAAACCACCTTGTGGAACAGATGGTTGAAATGTTCAGCCAAAACAAGAACACCCAACTCGTCATTTGCCCCGAAGGTACACGTAAAAAGGTAAATCATTGGAAAAAAGGGTTTTATGTCATCGCCGAAGGTGCCCATGTGCCGATTGTCCTCGGCTTCATCGACTACAAGAAAAGAGAATGTGGTATCGGTGGAATCTTCTATCCCACAGGTGATTACGATAAAGACTTGGCCGAGATTTGGGACTATTACAGGTCCAACAAGGTGATGGGCAAATTCCCCGAAATGTTCAATCTTTACGACGAATACGAAAACGACTAAGGTTGACCTGACCCCGTTCATAGTGCTGTGCAACAAGAACGGATTTTGGAAGCGATTTGATTTTGGGAAGCACTTACCCCAAATAAAAGTCTTTCAGAAACGCTGTGTATTGTGGCGTGAAAAGGTTGTCCTTGTCGCGAATCGTGAAATTCGCCTCTTGGACTTCAGCGGCTTTTCCGTAGCCTAATTCCAAATTAACGCGATTGGAATCCTTCCCTTCTAGCGGGATGATATTCAACCTTTTGTGAAGAAAAAGGCCTGAGTGTTCAGCCACTTTCAGAAACTCCGCTGACACGCTGACGGGCAACACTACGGCAAAACGCCCATCGGGTTTTAGCAGTCGGGAGACCACCGTGCAAAGCATTTTGTAAGAAAGGCTCATGTCGTTGTGCCGCGCCCGGCTTTTCCGCTCCGAGTCGCACTTGGAGAAACGGTTGAAAAACGGCGGATTGGAAACAATGAGGTCGTATTTTTTATCCGTTTGGAAATCAACAATATCAATACAATAGGCCGCCAACTGGTCGCGCCACTGCGAAGCCTCGAAATTGATGGTCGCCTCCCCTACCGAAGCTGCGTCGATATCGACTGCATCCACTTGGGCCACGCCCTTTTGCGAGAGCATCAAAGGCAACAGGCCACAACCTGTGCCAATGTCCAAAACCACATCTGTCGGTTTCACTTCCACCCAGCGCCCGAGCAAAATGGCATCCGTCCCCACCTTCATCGTCGAGCGGTGATGGTAAAGACTGAAATGCTTGAAGTGGAACGGGCACGCATCAATCATTGCAAGTACATGTCTATCAGTCCTTCAGGAGCGGTTATGTAAAGCAATTTCTTATCCCTGTCGACCTTTTGGATCACTTGGTCGAGAACCGGGATGAGGATTTCCTTTTTGTCTTTCATCACCTGCAAAATGGCTTGCGTGGGGTATTCCAACACCTCGCTGACGGGTCCCAATTCGCCCTTTTCGCTGTCGATGACCGTAAAGCCCACAATCTCATGGAAATAGAACTGCTTGCCACTCAGTTTGGGCAGCATTTCCAAAGGCAAGTACACCGACTTCCCAACCAAGTTCTGCGCCGCCTCGATGGTCTTCACATCCTGCACACTGACGAAGAATTTGTCGCCATTCGGGGTGATTTTCTCCACAAAAAACGGCGTCAGCACCTTGTTGATTTCGAGGAAGAAATGCTTCATTTCGAGATATGCTGAAGGGTCGTCCACCTCCAATTTGATGGTCACCTCCCCTTTCAGGCCGTGGGTCTTGGCCACGCGACCGAGGTAAAAACAGTCTTCTTTTTTCATAATGTCAGATTTTGCCGCAAAGATAAGATTTTTTATCTTTGCCGCTCAATTTTCGAGCCATGCATGACTTTTTGGACTTGTTTTTGGATGTGCTGAGAAACAGCATCTTAATCACTGGATTAGTGATTATCATGATGCTGATGATTGAGTACGTCAACATCCATTCGCACGGGAAATGGTTCTCCAAACTGCGCCAAAACCGCTTTGGGCAAGTCGTTTTGGGTGCGGGTTTGGGCATCATTCCAGGCTGCATGGGTGGTTTCGCTGCCGTGTCGATGTACTCGCACAAGTTGTTGAGTTTCGGCGCGTTAATCGCCATGATGATTGCCTCGTCGGGCGACGAAACCTTCGTCATGCTTGCCATAATACCCAAGGAGGCTTTACTGCTGATGATGATTTTGTTCGTACTCGCAGTCCTCGCTGGAGTTTTGGCGGACAATTTACCAATCCGTTTGCCTTTTATAGATGCCCGAGGACATGACATAAAAGCCAAACATGAAGGCTGCGAGGAAGGCTACCAAATCCACGAGGAGGAAAGCGAGAGCGTGGAGAAGCCCACTTTCCGCAACATGAAGCATGCCAGCGCGGAACGTATCGCCTTACTTCTTGGCGTGATACTGTTCATCGTGGCTTTGGCTTTCGGAATGTTGGAACACGAACATGAGCACGAGGAAGCCATACACACCCAACTGAACATCTTTGACGAGTACTGGATGAACCTCATTTTCGCTGTTGTCAGCCTGTTTGTGGTATGGTTTATCGCCACAGCGGGCGAACATATCATCAAGGAACACCTTTGGGAACACATCATCCGCAAACACTTTTTGAGCATTTTCCTCTGGACCTTCGGCGCGCTGTTCGTCATCCAAGTTGGATTGCACTATTTCAACCTAGAACAACTGATTTCGAGCAATATACCCTGGATGATTCTATTGGCTGTGCTCGTTGGTATCATCCCCGAATCAGGGCCGCATCTGCTGTTTGTCACCTTGTTTGCCACGGGTACAGTGCCTTTCTCGGTGCTATTGGCCAGCTCCATCTCACAGGACGGCCACGCCTCGTTACCGTTGTTGGCCGAAAGTAAGCGGAGTTTTGTCAAGGCTAAGATAGTCAATGCTTTGGTCGCTGCAATAGTTGGGTATCTGTGCTATTTTATTGGTTTTTAAAGATTTATCAATGTCATAATACTAATTCTTCCAACAAACATGAAAACATCGCGTCTTTTCTTATTTATATTACTGATTTTCAGCACAATACAATTAATCGGACAAAGCAAATGGAGCTACGATTTTGGCCTTGGCACCTCACTGAACATTGGCAATGTCAACAATTGCAACATCAACAACTACGCTTCAATAAACCGTAACGACAGCCTTCTTGCATTCGACTTCCATTACAAGCTTCTATACAGTTCCCTCATCGACAAGAACGACATGGCGCAAAAATGGAAAGAAACAAACTTTGAGATCAACGGTGGAGTAAAGTTGGACTATTTGCAATACGGGCAATTCTCGCCGTTCTTGGCTTGCGAGATGCTCACAAACAAATACAAAGGATATGACATCAAAATAAGCGGGCTTGTCGGTGTCAAGTATAGGATATACGTAAAACCTTCAATTTGCGATTATTCCATTAGTGCGGCTTTTGTTTACGACTGGACCGACTTCACCGATGCGACTACCCTTCCTTACAACAATTTCCGCATTTCCATACGCCCAAAAATCAAGCAGAAACTTGCCGAGAATCTTACCTTGTTGAATCTCACCTATTTTCAGCCTTCGATACTCGATTTAAGCGATTATATCATCAACACCGCGACAAAGCTACAGACGAAACTCACGAAAAAGCTGTTCCTTGACATTTCGTTCACCTACGAATACCGTAGCCGTGTTCCTTCCGATAAATACAAGAAGCACGACTTCTTGTCGGAGGTCTCGCTGAGGCTGAAATTTTAATGCGGATATGGGTTCACAAAAGAAAAAAGTCCTATCTTTGCAGCCGCAATCGTAAGATTCGACATAGTTAAAACAAAGGGGTGCCTTCCTTGTTACGGCAGGGTGAAAACGGCTGAGATTATACCCTCTAACCTGATCCGGATAATGCCGGCGTAGGGATTGGATATTTTCAAACTTCCCCTTCACATTTTGTACAACTAAAGATTCAAAAAGATGAAAAGATTCTTTTTTGGTATCGCAGCATTGTTCATTGCAGCCAATGTGAACGGTCAAAGCAACAATGTGGATGACACACTTCGTGTGGAGATGCTTAACGAGGTGATAATCAGTGGTGTGCGAATCCAGAAGAACGCACCCTACGCTGTCTCCAACCTCCAGAAAGTAGAGTTGAACGACTTCTCGAAAACGGGTCAGGAGCTGCCTTTCCTGTTTGCCAAGACGCCCGGCATCATCGCCTGGAGCGAGAATGGCGTCGGCACAGGAACGTCCTACATGCGCATCCGTGGTGCCGGCGACTCGCGCATCAACGTCACCTTGGATGGCGTGTCGCTCAACTCGCCCGAGGACCAATGCGTGTTCTGGGCCAACATGAACAGCTACGGCTCGCTGTTGGGTTCGGTGCAAATCCAGCGCGGCGTGGGTACCTCCACCAACGGTGACGGCGCTTTCGGCGGCACGGTGGCCTTGTCGTCGGCGTCGCCTTCTTTGGTGCCAAGTGCCGAAATCACAGGCTCATACGGCTCGTTCAGCACCATTAATTTCGGTGCGAAAGCCTCGACAGGATTTTTGTGGAACCATTTGGTCATCGATGGTGCTTACCACCAGACCGGCACCGACGGCTTCGTCCACGGCACCCAAGGTCGCAGCGGCAGCTACTACGGCGGAGTCTCATGGATTGGCAAAAACTTCGTCATCCGCTACAAGAACATTGGAAACTTTGAGAGAACCGGCCAAGCTTGGAACGGCGTGACGGCGGGCAGCAACGACATGAGCCTCATGGATGGTACATACGGCATCCCGACGGGCATCAAGACATACGCTGACATGTATAAGGTGGGTATGGGACAATTCAATTCGCTGTACGAATACCTCGTCACCGACGAAGAGGGTAACTTCGTCCAAGACGAAAACGGCAACTACCTCACCCAACGCTACCAAATGAACGACGGCAGCTATTGGGACAAGACCACCGACAACTTCTGGCAAGACCACAACATCCTCTCGGCGGCATGGGAAATCAACGAGCATTGGGCGACAACAGCGACACTGCACTACACCTACGGCTATGGCTATTATGAGGAATTCCGTCCTAACAACAAGCTCTCAAAGTTCGGCATGACCTACACCGACGCCGATGGCAACAAGGTGAAAAAGACCGACTTCGTCCGCAAGAAAGGCCTCAGACAAGACACCTACGGCCTCATTTGGTTTACTAAATACAAGGACGAGCATTGGAACGTCATCGGCGGTCTCTCGCTACAGAACTTCCAAGGCAATCACTTCGGCTACGTGACCTACATCGCCAACGAAGGCGTTGCCAACAAATACCTCGCCAATGGCGACTACCAATATTACGACTCCGACGCCACCAAACTCGATGGCAATGCCTTCATCAAGGCGGCCTTCACCTTCTGCAAGCATTGGACTGTTTTCGGCGATATGCAATTCCGCTACGTGGACTACAAGACCGACGGCATTAACGACAAGTTCTACGACGACGAGAGCGGCTATTACAACCAACCGCTCGACATCCACGAGACCTATCCCTTTTTCAACCCCAAGGGCGGCATCTCCTTTGATACGGACAACCATCACGCCTACGCTTCCGTAGCCATGAGCCACCGCGAGCCGGAGCGCAACAACTTCACCGACAACGGCTCCTACCCTTTCCCGAAGCCCGAGCAACTCCTTGACTTCGAGCTGGGTTACAACTACACAGGAAACATCTGGCAAGCCGGAGCCAACCTCTATTACATGGACTACACTGACCAGTTCGTGCAGACTGGCGAAGTCAGCGATATTGGCGAGGCCCTCACTACCAACATCAAAGACTCTTACCGTATGGGCGTGGAGTTGCAGGCTGGCGTCAACGCCACAAAATGGCTGACCATCGAGGCCAACGCCGCTTTGAGCCAAAACAAAATTAAGGACTTCGACGAAGTCGTGGAGAATTGGGACGACTGGGAAGGCAACACCGACGCCCAGGGCAACGCCTACGATGGCGACGGCTACGATGTCATTCACTACGACAACTCCACCTTGGCCTTCTCGCCCTCAGCCATTCTGAACGGTTTCATCACCTTCCATCACAAGGGCTTCGAGGCCGTTTGGCACACCAACTACGTCTCGCGCATGTATCTCGACAACACCCAAAACCTTGACCGTTCGTTGCCGGCCTTCAGCACCTCCAACATCAGCCTCGGCTACACGCTGAACCCCAAGAAGGTCGTCAAAGAAGTCGTCTTCAAGGTGAACTTCAACAACATCTTCAATAAGCGTTACGCTGCCAGCGGTTGGGTGTATTCAGCCATCTGCGACAGCTACGGTCACCCGAACGACAACCGCTATTACCAAATTGGTTTCATCCCGATGGCAGGATTTACCTTCATGGGAAATTTGACGTTGAAGTTTTAAAATGTGTATATTTGCGGCATAAATGTCTAACAAAAACAACAACATGAAAAGAGTATTATTGACAATCATCCTCGCCTGCTGCACGCTGGCACTGACGGCACAGGAGGGCATTAAAGTGAACTGTCAAGGCGAAAAACCCACCATCAGCGACTTTGCATGGGCTTTCCTGTCCAGTGACAATGGTGAAGACGAAGAAGAAGGCTACGCCGACGAATCGTTCAATGCCGTAAAACAAGCATGGATCCGGCATCGTGAAGGCCTTCCACAGAACGAGGGCGTGACGCTCTCCGTTGACGAGAAAAACGGCTTCGTGCTCTATGAATCCAGATACGAAGGAAGCCTGCTGAGGATTGAGATGTGCTACTGGAACGAGTCCGACAAAAAGCACAAGCTGTTTGCTTACAATGTGGGATACTACGCACAAGACGGCGAGTACAGCCCCGGCCAATTCGACGGCCTCACGTTCTGCCGCTACGACAACGCCTCAAAGGAAATGACCTATTGTGACGCCCCAGGGTTCGAAGTGGAATACGGTCTGGACGATGGTTCATGGGCTTGCTACGACCTGCCCCGCACTGGCAAGGACATCACCGTCAACTATTGGCATGGCAACACAAAGACGCAGAAAACGCTGAAATGGGACGGGAGCAAGTTTGGCTTCTGAAGGCTTTGTTCATAATGATTGGTGTTTTTCGGATACAAAAGAAAAAAGGAAATTAGTTAAAGGCATAATTTCAAAAACAATTTGTGGAAAACGAGCCATGAAAAGCTAAAAAGTGCTCTTTTTAATCCTGATGCATGACTTTTGGGGGGCGTTTTTTTGTAACCGCCTGTCCCTGTGAGCGACATAATTGTCGCGAAAACCACATCAACTCGCCAAAGTCCGAAAAAAAAAGACATAACTTTGCCTCCATGAACGAAGAAACGACACCTTTAAAGCCCAAAGACAACCGCCCTCTGCCCCAGCAACACAAACGAAGCCATCGCAACAACTACCATAGGCGAGGTATCTATATGCTCACCCTTTGCACAGAAGGCAGACTCCCGCTGCTCGGCGAGCTAGTAGGTGAATCGCCCGAAACAGCCTCCGTCGTTCCTACGCCACTTGGGGAGGCTGTATTGAAATGCTGGGAAGACATCCCCATCCTTCAGAAAGTGTTCGCCAAAAAGAAAAGCGAGCGCACTGGTCAGCGATGCAGACGAGACCTCTCCCTTATTGCTTGTCAGCTGATGCCTGACCATTTCCATGGCATTCTCTTTGTTCGAGATGAGATGGACATCGCCGTCGGCGACGTGGTGCGCGGTTTCATGGTGGGCTGCACAAAGGCCTACAACAAAAGCCTATCATTACCAGCTTCGGAAGGGGCTCCCCTCAAGCCTCTTTGGGAAAAAGGCTATCACGACCGCCTCCTGCTTCATGCTGGTCAACTCAAAAACATGATTGCATACGTAAAAGACAATCCCCGCCGACTGATGCTGAAAAAGATGCACCCTGGAAGCTTTGCTGTTTTGCGCAATGTGCAATGGAACAATCACAACTTTTCTGCCGTGGGTAACCTTCAATTATTAGATCATCCCCTACACGCCGTCCATGTCAGAAGCCATTTTTCCGATGAGGAAGCCTGTGATTATATGAACGATTGCATCCTTGCTGCAAGGAAAGGAGCTGTCCTTATTGGGGCTTTCATCAGCCCAAAAGAAAAACAAGTGCAAGAGGTTGCCCTAAAAGAAGGATTACCTGTCATCTGTTTGGTATCGCATGGTTTCTCAGAATATTACAAGCCCACTGGCAGCTTCATGGAGGCCTGCAGCCGTGGCTTGATGCTCTTCCTGACAGAGACTACCGCCGAAACAAGTCCCAGAAAAGGCATTACGAGGAAAGAGTGCCAAGAACTTAATGCCTTGGCTGAAGAGATGGCGAGGGCATCCCATTGAGACTTGGTGGCGCGACGACTACGTCGCTCACGGGGACGGGCGGCGGAGTTACGTTGTGAATTGCTTGCATTTAACTTGTATCTTTGCTCTTTGAAATAACTTTTAAAAAGATACGAGCAATAAAATAATAACAACCATACCTTTTTAATATCTCAGCCACTCCCTCATCAGCTGAGGCTCGTCCGTGGTGATATAGTCCACGCCCAATTGCAACATCTCCTGAGCTTTTTCAGGCGTGTTGACGGTCCAAACACCGACAATCATACCTAAGTCGTGGGCTTCCTTCACCCATTCGGGATGGGCATCGAACTTGCTCAAATGGTAGTCGATGTCAGTGATGCCCTTTTCTTGCAGTTGTTTGGGCGAAAGGTCGCCTTCGAGATAGGCTACATGGACATCGGGCATCAGTTGAGCCATCATCATGCACGCCTCGAGGTCGAAAGAGATGAAGAAGACGTCGTCGTGGAGTTGGTATTTCCCGATGGTCTCGATAATCTGACCAATGAGATGGTGGCGTTGCACAGACGAAGTCTGAGGCTTAATCTCGAAAAACAGCCGTGTATGCTTCCCACGTGACTGTTGCTCCAACAAGGCTTGGCGGCAAGCTCCAAGGAAGGCATCGAGCGTTGGGACGGTCTCACCGCTTTTCAGGGTAAATGCAGGTAGTTGCCGTAGGGTGTCGAAAGATGTTTCGGCAATGACACGGCCTTGCATGGAACCGTCGTGATACACGATGGCGACATCGTCCGCGGTGAGCTGCACATCAAACTCCGTGCCTTCGAAATCGTGGGCAACAGCATATTGCAGTGCGGAGATGCTGTTTTCGGCCGAGCCTTCAAACCGATGGAAACCCCGATGGGCGATGATGCCCGGCTTGGTCTGCTGAGCGACTAGGCACATGGGAAAGAGTGCCAACATGGTTAGTAAAAAGAGTATACGTTTCATTTTTTTTTCAAGGATAAACAGAATTATCGGGCAAAGATACAAGAGTTTTGGAAAATTTTGAAAATTGCGTTCAAATAACTTATATCTTTGCTCTTTGAAACAACATAATTATTCGGTAAGCGTAAAGCGATGACTGTAAAAACAAGTAACAACGGAGAATTATCTCCGATCATTTTCTATTACTACAATATGACCGGTACTGAGTCATATCATCGCCTGCTGGAAGACTGGTTCCGTCAGACAGGGCACGAAAGACCGATCGTATTCAGAGAGTGGAACTGCTACAGCGATCTTCCGGAGACAGATGCGGATCTTGTTTCCTACGACGGAGTGGTCCTGTCGGCATTGGCGGCAAAAGGATTTCTTGCGCCAGTTCCCGATTCAGTTTCTGCTAACGATGCATTTCCGTGGATCCATGAAAGGAGCAAATACAGGAATAAAACATACGGCTTACCAGTCATGATGTGCTCCAGTGCACTGATCTGCAGAAAAAAAGACGATCTGCATGTAGCAAATGTCATGGAGATCCATGAACAGGTGGCCATCCCGATGCGTTCCATGCTGTTGTATTACTTTATTCAGGCTTTCTGCACGAATCTGGATATGCATAAAAGCCTGAAAGTAATGGATCATCTTGTGGAGCTGATGGGAGGTCGGGAATACCTGGCGGATTCCAGTTTCGCCGACTTTGATGGGATCAGCCGCTTCAATCGTGAGGACTGCCGCTATCTGCTCGGTTTCACGGAGAACATTGCCAGTCTCAAAAAAGACGACTATGTAGTGACCTTTGCAAACTTCTCCGAGAAAAAAAACAATAAAAGACCGCTGTTCCTAGTGGATTTCGTATCTCTTGCGAAGAGCGTCAGGGACGAAAAACGCCAGGATTGCCTGGATCTGATGAAGATCATGACCAGCGGTGAGTTCGTTTATGATGTGTGTACGCTGGATGACAAACTACAGTACCTGCTCCCAGCGAACCGGAGCGTATTTCCAAAGCTGGCAAAGCTCGATCCTCTGTACCGGTCTCTCTATGGATTGCTGGAATCCAGAGAAAACGGTGTGCTTCGTTACAGCAACCAGTACTACGAGACCTTTCGGGAGAAGAGAGACATTCTGCTCAACTTCCTGTGGGACAGAGCCGGTTGGAAGCCGGCATGGAAAATTTTTGACGATTGATCAAATAAACTTGTATCTTTGAAACAACCGATGCAAGTGTATAATTTGGGGCTGCGCGGTTGTGAATTACTTTCAAAGACTTGTATCTTTGCTCTTTGAAACAACTAACGGCAATTGAACGATACAAATAACATTTTATCCCATGTCCCCTACCACCATCGCCGTTCCATTCGCCTGAAAGGTTACAATCATGCTTCGGAAGTCCTTTTTTCCAATACGATACGACTGTTTTATAAAAATGTTATATCTTTGCGCCACAAATAAACAAAAAGAAAAACCATGAAGACCATCAAATCGCTAGGCATCGTGCTGGGACTGTTTCTGATAGCATCCCTCACCTCGTGCCAAAAAGAAAAGGCGGGTGTTTATTCACCCAAAAAGAAGATCCAACAGATTTATTATTCTTCAAGCTATTCGGACAAAGAACCTTTCCAACATTGGGAATGGAACGGCGACCAGCTCAACTCCATCACGCATTACATGGACTACGGCTTCAAAGGTGACACCTGGATTGAGAATTTCACATACGAAGACAACCGCGTCACCCGCGTCGACAACTACACGAACTCCGAGTACATCACCTACGACTACGACGGCGACCACCTGAAGTCGGCCACCGTGTACTATCGCAATGCCATCGCCTGCACTTGGGCGATAAACTATGATGGTGACCATATCAGCAAGCTGATCGGAACATTCTACGATTATTATTATAAGAAAAACGGCGCCTCGTTGCACCTAAACCCATTGTCGCATTTGCTTCCTCCCACTGTTTGCGCTAGCGTGGTCGAACGCGAACAGCAGATGGCGCAACAACGTCATGAGGATGAAACCTATACCTTCACCCTCCTGCTGACTTGGACCGACGACAACATCAGCAAAATCGTCTTTACTGGCGATGGCGACTATGTTGACTTCCAACTGCAATACGACGACAAGAATTGTCCCTGGTACGGTTTCATGGGCGGCCTAGAAGACTATTTGGTCAATTATGTTGCTGGTCACACCAGTTTCACCAAACACAACATAACCTCGATGATTGTCACAGAAGACCACTATGTGGACACGGTCTGCTTCGCCTACCAATACAACAGCGACAAGTATCCCGTTTTGCAGACCATGTACTATGCTGACGACATTGACGACAAGGATGTGCTCTATTTCGAATATTAAAAATTCACCGATATGAAAAAGACACTTGTTTCAATCTTGATGGCAATGGCTCTGTTATGGGTTCTGCCATCCTGCAAGCAGGACGAAAACTCCCTGAACCATTTTACTGACAACGTGGTGGTTACCACTGCCGAACCGGCCTTCATCACAGGCAGCACCGCCTCATGTGGCGCGGAAGTGACCGCCGACGACGCTGGACTGCTGATTGGACTTGGCGTTTGCTGGAGCAAGTCGGCCAACCCTACCGTCGACGACAATGTTATGCAAAGTCACAGATGCTCGAAGCCCTACCTCTGCCTGCTGACCGACCTTGAGCCTAACACCCAATACCATGTGCGCGGCTTTGCGCAATATGGCACGGAATACTGCTATGGCAGCGAAAAGACCTTTACCACCCTCGCCGCCGATGTTCCGGCAGCCTCGCCTGTCACCACCCTGCCGGCCTACGAAATCACCTATGAAGGTTTCTCATGCGACGTCACTGTCGAACCTTTTGGCGCAACCTTGTGGCAAGTTGGGGTGTGCTACAGCCAAAATCCTGACTTCACCTTCAACAACTGCGAAGGTTATTGCATGGCTTATCTTGAAGACGATGTTTACCGTGCCCATTGCTATGGCTATGGATTGTTGCCAAACACCCAGTATTATTATCGTGCCTTTGTGGCTTATGGCAATGGGCACGAATACAACCCCAACTATTTCTATGGCGAAATCCTCAGTTTCACCATGCCCGACATCCCCTTGATATTTGAATTGCAGACCTATGTTCCCTACTACTGGTGGAGTGGCAATTATATCAATGTCAGTGGCTATTTGTATTGCTCCAAACCCGAGGTGATCGACAAAGTCGGTTTTTGTTACAGTTCCACCAACGAGTATCCGCAATACGAATCCGACTTCTACACCACAGTCGCCACACCCACTGGCTCATGGTACGAGTTTCAAAGTGACGTCTACAACATTTCGGCCAACACCAAGTATTATTTTCGCACTTTCGTCCGCTACATGACCGACAGTATCCGTTATGGAAACGTTAAGTCGGTCTACACCAACTGACAAGCATGTTCATCGGGCTACCCAACCTATATGATAAGTTTCTGATTGCCAGATTTATTGCCCTTGCGATAGGTCTGGCAATCGTTTTCCTTTTTGCCCTTTTCCGCAAAAAGCGCTGGATAGTTCCCGACAGTCCTGTTTTCCTCGTCTATCTGCTGTTTGTCCTCCTTTGCGGCTGTTCCATCATTTGGGCTACCAACACCGCCGAGGCGGTCTTTGCTTTCTCCTGCCAGCTCCTCTCCCCACTCATTATCATCCTGTTTTACAGCTTGTTGTCGAGCAATCGTCACCTTACCCAAAAAGTGCTTTGGATGGCTGCCGCTGTCGCTCTTTCGGTTTATCTTCTGTTTGCCATCGTTCAACTGTTTCATATCGAGAATTTCAGCTATGAGCAACTTTACCGGGTCAGCGGCATCAATGGACACAAAAACCTGCTGGCCGCCATGTTGTTTATGCTCTCTGCCTTTCTGTTCACCTCTTTTTCGGTCTTCGAGAGCAAGATCCCCAAACTGCTTTCCGTCGTCTTGTTTGCCATCTCCACTATCGTCATCATCCTGCTGAAATCAAGGGCGGTGTTACTCAGCGTGCTTGTTGCTGCTATTTTTTTCGGGATAATGGTATTGATACAGGTGCGTCATTGCCGGGAACGAAGCCATCCATACAAGTCATTCCTTCGAAAGGCTCAGAGGCCTCAACTTCTCATTTCCGTTGTTCTTGTCTATGCTTTTCTCACCGTGGGACTCCGTTGGTTTGCAGCCCGTTCCGTCCCCCATTCTTCCGAAAAAAGCGAGGTCGAAACCAAGATGATGAGTACCTCTTCATTGGTGGAACGCTGCCTGTTGTGGGACAAGACCTTTCGCATCGCGGACAAGCATCCTTTTACAGGCTGCGGCGTCGGCAATTGGCAAATCCATTTCCCTGATGCGGGTCTTGAAAGGCTTTACCGTGCCGATGTGTGGAACGTCAATTTCACCAAACCGCACAACGAATACCTTGGGGTGCTTTCCGAAACCGGCTATCTTGGGTTTCTCCTTTACACCGTCTTTCTCGTTTCCTTGTTCACCCGTGCCTTTTTTGTCCTTTGCGAAACCAAAAACCGGAAAAAATTCCTTTACGGTGCTCTTGTCTTGAGTGTTTTTGCAGGATGCTGTGTCAACGCCCTCTTCGATTTCCCGAACAGCCGCATCGAATACCTCATCTGGATGGGAATCCTCATGGCCATACTATTTCAAGTCATAACCCGAGACAAGCAGAAAACCGTTGGAAAAGGTTTCAACCTATTCTTTTTGCTTATTGCCGCCATGTTGATCATGGTAGGAGGATTCCGCTATAAAGGCGAGCGCAACGCCTTTGAGATGCAAAAGGCTTTGCAGGCCAATGACTGGAAAGGCGTGAAACGCTATTGTCGCCAAGCCCAGTCGGTGTTCTACACGATTGATCCCGTTGGGTTGCCTTTACATTGGTATCAAGGCAAAGCGGAGAAGATGCTGGGAGGCTCGCAATCCATCAACAGCTTCCGCCAAGCGCACCACTATGCGCCTTACTGCAAGGAAAACCTCAACGACCTCGGACTGGTGTCGTATTACACAGCCCACGATCTAGGCATGGCTGAGTTCTATCTCAACGAAGCCATCCGTATCAGCCCCAACTACCTCTATCCTTATTTCAACCTGGCTTACATTTATCTCAGCGAACACGAACCACAAAAAGCCAAAACCGTGGCTGACAAAATCTATTTTGATGAACAAAAACGCGAGGTGATGAAAGCCGATGCAATCTATTTCGAGCCGTTTAACGCCGAAGCCGCCCGCCAAAAAATCGACGCGGACTATAAGGCTACCATGCTGTTACACAAAACCATTCTTGACAACCTTCTGAACAAGCCTGATGACTAATAAGAAAAATATGTAACTTTGCCCCCGTAATTCAAAAAGCGTGCCCACACAATCCCCCAACATAGAACCCCGTCAAACCGCTCCTATCCTACTGATTTCCATAGGGATTGTGGCGGTCGGGCTGTTGCTTTTCGTGATGAACCTGTGCTTTGGCTCGGTGTCCATCCCGATGAAGGAGATTGGGGCGGCGGTCTTCGGCGGCGAAGGCTCCACCTACCGTGCCATCATTTTGGATTACCGTTTGCCGCAGGCTATCACAGCACTATTAGTGGGCATAGGACTTTCAGTATCAGGCCTTTTGATGCAAACGCTATTCCGCAATCCTTTGGCTGATCCGTCCCTGCTGGGCATCAGTAGTGGCTCGAGTCTGGGCGTGGCACTAGTCATCCTGTTAGGCACAGCCACGGGATTGTCGGTCAACACGTTGTCGCTGTGGTCCACCTTTGGTGTCACTGTGGCAGCCTTCGTGGGTGCTTTTGCAGTGCTGCTCCTCATCCTTGCGCTGAGTTCGAGGCTCCGTAGCATGGTCAGCCTCGTTTTAGTGGGTATCATGATTGCCTACATTGCTGGCTCGGTCACTGACATTCTGAAATTTTTCAGTCAAAAGGAAGGACTGCATTCTTTCGTCATCTGGGGCATGGGCAGCTTCTCCAACGTGAGCAAAGCGCAGCTGCCTTTCTTTGCCATTGCCGTTGTAGCAGGTGCGGTCGCCTCGTTCCTGTTGTTCAAGACCTTGAACCTCTTACTGTTGGGCGAACGTTATGCTGAAAACCTTGGTGTCAACATCAGACGAAGCAGCATGCTCATCATCTTGGCCTCGGGTTTCCTTACCGCCCTCATCACAGCATTCTGCGGTCCCATCGCCTTCTTGGGTTTGGCTGTGCCGCATATCGCACGCTTCCTCTTCAAGAGCAGCGACCACAAACTGCTCATCCCCGCCTCGGCCTTTATCGGCATGGACTTGGCTTTGTTCTGTAACCTCATCGCACGTCTGCCCTCATTCGAAGGCAACCTTCCCATTAATTCCGTCACGGCCCTCATTGGTGCGCCCATCGTGCTGTGGGTTATCTTTCACCGTCAAAAAGTGCTGAAATGAGCGAAGTGCTACATACCACGAACCTGCTCATCGGCTACAAAGGCCAAGCCCTGATGCCCGAGATCAACGTGAGCCTCAACGAAGGCGACATTGTGGCTTTGGCGGGTCCCAATGGTTCTGGCAAGACGACGCTGTTCAAGACGCTCTCAGCCAGCATCAAGTCTGTAGACGGCGAAATCAGCTTGTTCGGTAAGAAATTGCAGGATTACCACCCTTCTGAGCGTAGTTCTCTTTTCAGCCTCGTGCTGACCGAAAAGCCCGACGACCTTTTCCTGAAGGTTTTCGACATCGTGGCAGCAGGTCGGTATCCTCATCTCGGCCTCCTCGCTCGACTGAAAACCGAGGACGAGCAAATCATCTACGACAGCCTTGAAACCGTAGGAATCGGTCACCTTACCAACCGAAACTTCGTCTCGCTGAGCGACGGTGAACAACAGAAAGTAATGATAACCAAAGCTTTGGTGCAGGACACACCTCTCATTTTCATGGACGAGCCTGCTGCTTTCCTCGACTATCCAAGCAAAATCGAGTTGGTCAACATCATGCACAAGCTCTCACGAGAGAAAAAGAAGACCATCCTTTTCAGCAGCCACGACCTTGACTTATTGCTCCGCCATGCCGATGTCATGTGGGTCGTTGCGCCCCATCAGCCATTGCGAAAAGGAACGCCGAAAGAGCTTGTGGAGCAAGGGATTATTGACGATTATTTTAAGCCGATTATTGCCAAAGAAGAGTTTTTCTGGATGAATTCAAAATAGAAATCTGCATTTTTTGTAATTTTGCGGCTTAAATTATTGCAGCAATTTTTATTAAAATGCAGAATATCAGAAATATAGCAATCATTGCCCACGTTGACCACGGCAAGACCACCCTCGTGGACCGTATCCTTTACCAATCGCAACTGTTCAAGGAATCGGACGAGGCTCCCGGCCAACTCATTTTGGACAACAACGACCTGGAGCGCGAACGCGGCATCACCATCCTTTCAAAGAACGTGTCGGTGCGCTACAAGGACGTGAAAATCAATATCATCGACACCCCTGGCCACGCTGACTTTGGCGGCGAAGTGGAACGCGTTTTGAACATGGCCGATGGCGTTTTGCTGCTCGTCGACGCCTTCGAAGGCCCCATGCCGCAGACCCGTTTCGTGCTGCAAAAAGCCATCGAACTCGGATTGAAGCCCATCGTGGTCATCAACAAGGTCGATAAGCCCAACTGCCATCCCGACGAGGTGCAGGAAGCCGTCTTCGACCTGATGTTCAACCTCGGCGCAACCGAAGACCAACTGGACTTCCCCACCGTCTACGGCTCGTCGAAGCAAGGCTGGATGTCAGACCATTGGGAAAACGTCACCGACAATGTTTCCTACTTATTGGATGTCATCATCGACACCATCCCGCCCGCGAAGTTTGAGGAAGGCACGCCACAGATGCTGATTACCTCGCTAGACTATAGCTCTTACGTTGGTCGTATCGCTGTGGGTCGTCTGAAACGCGGTATCCTGCAAGCGGGCATGAACGTCTCGTTGGTGAAACGCGACGGCTCCGTCACCCGCTCCACCATCAAGGAACTCTATACCTTTGAAGGTTTGGGCAAAGAACGCACCAAGAAACCTATCGAAGCTGGCGACATCATCGCGCTGATGGGTATCGACGACTTTGAGATTGGCGATACCGTGGCCGACTACGAAAACCCTGAGCCGCTACCGCCCATCCATGTGGACGAGCCGACGATGAGCATGTTGTTCACCATCAACAACTCGCCGTTCTTCGGCAAGGAAGGCAAATACGTCACTTCACGCCACCTGCGCGAACGCCTCTACAAAGAGACCGAGAAAAACCTCGCCTTGAAGGTGGAAGACACCGACTCGCCTGATTCCCTTATGGTCTATGGTCGTGGCATCCTGCACCTCAGCATCCTTGTTGAGACCATGCGACGCGAGGGCTATGAGTTCCAACTCGGTCAGCCCAAAGTCATCGTGAAATACATCGACGACGTGAAATGCGAGCCTATCGAAGCCCTCACCGTTTTAGTGCCGGAGGACTTCTCGGGTCGCGTCATCGAGCAGGTCAGCACCCGCAAGGGTGAAATGACCCAAATGGAGCCCAAGGGCGACCGCATGTGCCTCGACTTCGACATTCCCGCACGCGGACTTATCGGCTTGAGAAACATTTTGTTGACCGTCACCGAAGGCGAGGCCATCGTTTCGCACCGTTTCAAGGGCTACGAGCCATGGAAGGGTGAAATGCCGACCCGCAACACAGGTGCTTTGATTTCGATGGAAACGGGACAAGCCATCCCCTATGCCATTTGGAAGCTACAAGACCGCGGCGTATTTTTCGTCAACCCGAACGAGGACGTTTATGCTGGCGAGGTCATCGGAGAGAACACGCGCAGCAATGACATCGTCATCAACGTGTGCAAGACCAAGCACCTTACCAATGTACGTGCCTCAGGCAGCGACGAGGCCATTCGTCTTATCCCGCCCGTGCGCTTCTCGTTGGAGGAATACATGGAGTACATCCGCGACGACGAGTATCTTGAAGTGACGCCAAAAAGTCTGCGCTTGCGCAAAATCATTCTCGACGAGCTGGAGCGCAAACGTGCTTCGCGCCGCGGGGAAGAATGATTCTGAAGGCATGTCAAGTCTGCCTCCTATAGATTCCCAAAGGAATGACATAGTAGGCAGATTTCTTTTGGAATCTATGCCTTCGAAATCTTCAAAAAAAATCTAAAAAGTCGGGCTGCGTGTCCAACTTTTTTCGTATTATTGCATTTTTGTAAAGCATGAGGCTGCGCCAGCCTTTGCTTCAATTCAAACCATTGATAATAAAAAGAATAGAGATATGTCAAAACTCAAGAAAACCCTCATTATCCTGTTTGTCGCTTTGGGACTTTCGTCATGCGAAATACTCAACCAAGTGGCCCAGGTAGCCAATTTCGCCAACTGCACATTCGACTTGAAGAACATCAACAACATCCAAATGCTGGGTATCAACCTGACCAAAGGCATGACCTCGGAAAGCCTCAATGTCACACAGCTGCTGGCCCTCACCAACGCCATCATGAGCAAGTCATTACCCGTGACGTTCAACGTCAATGTCAACGTGAGTAACCCCAACGCCATTGCTGCTGCCATGTCGAAGATGGATTACATCGTAAGCCTCAACGGGAAACAAGTCATCAGCACTACGATGAACAAAAGCGTGAACGTCCCCGCCAATTCCAATAGCGTGGTAACGATTCCTATTACCACCGACCTGTTCCAACTGTTCAGCGGCGAATCGGCTGACGCTATCGTCAACTTGGCCTTCAAATTGGCCGGAGCCAGCAGCCAACCCGTCAATCTTGGACTGAAAGTGAAGCCTTACATCTCCATTAACGGGCAGCAATTGGCCTATCCCGATTTCATCACGATGAACAAAATCCTCCAATAATCCCCAATCGACCCACAACGATGGACTATACCGAAAAGCATTTCTGCATCGACGCCGGCAAAGGTGAGAAAATGGAAGGCTGTCCTTATTCATTTTACGAGGACGGACACGATGTTGAAGAATACATCATCCCACCCAAAGGCTATATTTTTACAGGCTTCAAGTTGCAGCTCATGCCTGATAACCAGATTTACGACGGAAAGTTGATAGCGCAATATGAAAAAGAACCGTTAAAGGAACGGATGACATCTGTCCTACAGGTTGTAATTTGGGTTCTTATCATATGCATCATCATCGGCCTGATTACCGTCTTGGCAATTGGTGTGTTCAAGCCGCAAAAGCCTCAGAATCAAGTTATAGAACAGCCACAAGGCGAAAATCCTTTCATTCCCATTGATACTGTTGCGGAAACTGATACCGCCACATTCGAAGCTATGGACACGACAGCTTTATCTGTCCCGCAAACTCCTGAAAGCCAATCCATCAGTTCTGACACGATTCAACCCAAGCCGACTGAACAGCCCATCTTGACTGACGACAATGCCTTGTTCAAGCAAGAGTTTTGGGCTTTGATACACGAGCGCAACGCTATGATGGATTCTTACGACGGACTTTACAAGCAATACAAAGGCAAGGTCAGCGGTGAAGAATATGATTACCTGCGCTATACCATCCTGAAAGACTCCCCATCTTACATTGAATGGATCGGCAAACTCCGTAAAATCCCAAGCGGAGAAATAGAAGCCATCGAATCTATCGCTACATTGAAGAGTAAAATCAAAGAAATCAATTAATTATAAATTCAAAACGAATCGTATATGATCAGAAACAACTTCATCAAACGCCACAACGGTCCCACTGCATCCGACGCTGAAAAGATGCTCAAGGTCATCGGCGTGAAATCGCAAGAACAACTTGTCGACGAAATCATCGCTCCCGAAATCCGTCTGCCGAAAGACCTCAACATCGGCGAAGGCATGAGCGAGTACGAAGTCATCAGCCACCTTAAAGCATTGGGTGCCAAGAACAAGCAGTCCCGCACCTACATCGGCTTGGGCTACTACAACACCATCACTCCTGGCGTCATTATGCGCAACATCCTGGAGAACCCGGGCTGGTACACCTCTTATACACCTTATCAGGCTGAGATCTCGCAAGGCCGTCTCGAGGCCCTCTTGAACTTCCAGACTGTCATCAGCGACCTCACCGCCATGCCGTTGGCCAACGCCAGCTTGCTCGACGAAGGCACTGCCGCCGCCGAGGCCATGCTGATGTTCTGGCATGCCCGCAGCCGCGCCCAAGTGAAGGCCGGCGTGAAGAAGTTCTTCGTCGCCAACGACGTGTTCCCCCAGAGCATCGAAGTCATCAAGACCCGCGCCCACTTCCAAGGCATCGAGGTCGTGGTCGACAACATTGACAAGTTCGATTGCAGTGAACAATATTTCGGCATCCTGCTTCAGTGCCCCAACCAGTTCGGTGAAATCGTGGACAACCGCGCCAAAGTCGCCGAATGGAAGGCCAAAGGAATGCAAGTGGCCGTCGCTGCCGACCTGCTGAGCCTCACACTCATCACGCCTCCCGGTGAATGGGGTGCTGACGTGGTCTTAGGTTCTAACCAGCGTTTCGGTCTGCCGATGGGATTCGGTGGCCCGCATGCTGGTTACTTCGCCACCACCGAAGCCTACAAGCGCGACATGCCTGGCCGTATCATCGGCATCAGCATCGACGCCCTCGGCAATCCAGCTTACCGTCTGGCTTTGCAGACCCGCGAGCAGCACATCAAGCGCGAAAAAGCCACGTCCAACATCTGCACCGCGCAGGCTTTGTTGGCCATCATGTCGGGCTTCTATGCCCTCTATCATGGTCCGGAAGGCTTGATCGAGATTGCCCACCATATCAACTGCCTCGCCGGCAAGCTGACTTCCGAACTGGCCAAGCTCGGCGTGAAGCAACTCAACAAGCACTTCTTCGACACGCTGTTGTTTGAACTGCCTGAAGGCGCTTGCACCTGCAAAGTGAAGGAAGCCGCCGAGAAACACGGCATGAACTTCCGCATCATCGACAAACAGCACTTCGGCATCAGCCTTGACGAGACCACGGCCCGTGAGGACATCAACGAAATCGGTATCGTTGTCGCCGAAGCTCTCGGCAAGCAACACGAAGAACTCGTTTGCGACCCGAACTGCCAGAAGTTCAGCGGCATCCCGACTGAGATGCAGCGTACCTCCAAGTTCATGCAGGCCCCGATGTTCTTCAAGTACCGCAGCGAGACCGACATGATGCGCTACATGAAGAAACTAGAAAACCGCGACCTCAGCCTCAATCGCTGCATGATCCCGCTGGGCTCCTGCACCATGAAGCTGAACCCCGCCACCTCGATGTACGCCCTCAGCTGGCCTGAGTTCGGCAACATCCACCCCTTCGTCCCCGCCGACCAAGTGGAAGGCTACCTCGAGCTCATCAACGAGATGGAGAAAGACCTCTGCGAGATCACGGGTTTCAAGGGCATGAGCTTCATGCCTAACTCGGGTGCCAGCGGCGAATATGCCGGTCTGCTCACCATCCGTCGTTACCAAGAGGCCAACGGCCAGGGTCACCGCAACATCTGCTTGATTCCTGCCTCAGCTCACGGCACCAACCCCGCCTCTGCCGCTATGGCTGGCATGCAAGTGGTGGTGGTGAAATGCGACGAAAACGGCAACATCGACCTCGAAGATGCCAAGGCCAAGGCTGAGCAATATAAGGACAACCTGGCTGCCTTCATGGTCACCTATCCCTCGACCCACGGCATCTATGAGGATGGCATCCGCACCCTCGTGAAGATCGTCCACGACAACGGCGGCCAAGTCTACATGGACGGCGCCAACATGAACGCCCAGGTCGGTCTGACCAGCCCTGGTTACATCGGTGCCGACGTCTGCCACCTCAACCTGCACAAGACCTTCGCCATCCCGCACGGCGGTGGCGGTCCTGGCGTAGGCCCCATCGGCGTGGCCGAACACCTGAAGCCCTACCTGCCTTCGCACATCCTGTTCCACTGCGGTGGCGAAAAGCAGGAAGGCGCCGTTTCAGCCGCTCCGTTCGGTAGCGCTCAGATCCTCACCATCACCTACTGCTACATCAAGATGCTGGGCGGTGAAGGCCTGAAGAAAGCCACTATGGGTGCCATCATGAATGCCAACTACCTGAAGGAACGTTTGCAAGACTATTACCCGATTCTGTATACAGGCAACCACGGTCACGTGGCCCACGAGATGATTCTCGATATCAACGGCATTAATAAGACTGTTGGTGTTGCCGCCATCGACATCGCCAAGCGTCTGATGGACTTCGGCTTCCACGCTCCTACCGTGGCCTTCCCGGTCCACGAGACCCTAATGGTGGAGCCCACTGAGAGTGAGCCTATCGCCGAGCTCGATCGCTTCGTCGAAGCCATGATCCAAATCCGCAAGGAGATTAAGGACATCGAAGATGGCAAGGCCGAGAAGGGCAACAACATCATCAGTCACGCACCTTACACCGCTGAGATGTTGATGGCCAACGAGTGGAACTTCCCCTTCACCCGTGAAGAGGCTGGCTTCCCGATGAAGAGCGACGTTCAGGACAAGTACTTCCCGCACGTCACCCGCATTGATGATGCCTACGGCGACAGGAATTTGGTTTGCAAGTTCTCTGCTGAATAAGGAATTGTTTCACGCAGAATACGCAGAAATCGCAGATTCAACGTAGTCAATTGTAGAGACGTAGCGTGAGCGCGCTACGTCTCTACTGTTTTAATTGAAAGGAGAAACCTATGAACAATTCAATGTCATTGTCAGTTGACGAAAAGAAAAGACTGTGGATTTTTGTCGCAATAGCCTTCGGGATACCCCTATTAATGAGCGTCCCTATGTACCTTGCCTTTAAACGTGGCATTGATCTAGACATTTTCGTTACCGCTCAAATGTATTATCCTGCATGTGGAGTAATCGTAGGCAAATTGTTGACAAGGAGAGAAAACGAAATGCTTCCTCTTACGGGCTACATTACCATTCTTGTAACAGCAGTAACGTTAATTGCATTATCATTTTGGTCCACTTGTTCGGATTTCAAGACCATTGAAACGATTTCGAATATACTTATGGTAATATCGAGTATCATTGTTTATATCGTCTTTTGGGCTTGCGGACAAGAGAAAAGAGAGAATGCCGGAGTTACAAGAAAGAATATCAGGATGAGCTTTCTTTTAGTTGTTTTATTCATGATACTATATGTGTCAGGCATTGTCTTTAGCACATATTTAACAGGTCTCCGAGACGGAGATATGGCCAGCCAGTTTGCCGAGCTGACCGATCCATTCAAAAAACCAATGACATGGGTGATACTCATTAGCACATTCATTTCATTCCCATTTGCAGTTTCAGCCTTCTTCGGAGAAGAATATGGGTGGAGGTATTATTTGCAACCCTTATTGCAGAAAAGATTTGGTCTTATAGGTGGGGTACTCTTGCTGGGAATCGTTTGGGGAATTTGGCATTTCAATATCGATTTGATGGGATACTATTCGAAAGACCCAGGAACGTCAGCCATAGCCTCACGAATCATAACATGTGTGGCATTGGGAATCTTTTTTGCTTACGCTTATATGAAAACCCAGAATTTATGGGTCCCAATCATTATGCATTTTTTATTTAATGGTTTTGCTGGAGTATTAATAGGAGACGATATGTCTGTTATGCAAGACCAAGTAAGCACTTGGAATGATATTCCAATTGAGTTGGTTTCCATGTTGGTATTTGCCATATTCATCTTTGCGCCGATATTCCGCAAAAGGAAGGAAGCCGAGCCAATCAAATAATGTAGAGATGGTGCATACACCATCTCTACAACCTAAAACGAAGAAACGCAGTCAATTGGCTGCGTTTCTTCGTTTAATTCACAAAGGAAAGAATTAATCTTTATTCAAGAACCTAACCTTTGCAAAATCCAAGAAGGCCTTTCCTGAGTTTCTAAAAAGTGAAAAACCTGTCTTAAAGACTAAGTTCTCATCGCCCTTTTCAACTGTATTCGAATTGCAGTATTGGCAAATTTCATTTCCTTGTGAATCCAAGCAACTACAGTAAATTGAGGGATAGCTAAAGAAAGCTCTTTTCACCCTATCTTCGTTTATCACCTTAAAGGTGCCTGTAATGAGTGCCGTACCGTCTGAATTGACATCAGTAATCACAAGGTCTGTAATTTCATACCAAGTCCCCTCCTCCATTTCAAACGGAATACTCTTTCCAATCAAAGCAGCCTTTTCTTGTTCAATAGCTGCACTTTTCTCTTCTCTCGCTTTTTGCACTTTAGCATCTCTTTCATCTCTGAGCTTTTCAGATTCTTCATAAAGTTTCATGATTTCACCTTCACTTTTAGTCTTATACGCTTTTTCTTCTATCTTTTCACTCTCCTTATCATACTGACTATCAAAGATGGAGTCTTTTTCATAGAATTGGCATATTATTCCAGGAATTTTTCCAAAGATGGCATTCTCAGGATAATCCTTGATTTTCACAGATGATGAGGACGATGATGTTCCACTGCCACCGCAGGCAGCGAAAAGCAGGATGGATGCTATCGCACATCCTGCAATTAACAATATACTTCTTTTCATAGCTTAGAGTATTTAAAGATTAATAATAGATTGAATTGATTTCGCTGCAAAGTTATTCTTTTTTTGACATTTCAATGCAAATCAAACAAAAAAACGCAGCCTCCAATCGGTAAAGGCTGCGTTTATGTTGTTTTGAATCGGCCCTTCGACCCTTCGACAAGCTCAGGGCTCAGGGACCTTAACTATTAATTAGCGTTTCTTCTGCTGCTGTTGCAGCTTGGCCTGCTGTTTCTGGGCCTCTTCGAGACGCTTCATGAAACCTGACTTCTTCTGAGGTTTCTTCTTGTTTTTCTCGATAGTCTCACGCACCTTGTCCTCATTGATCATCTTGCGGAAGATGAACATCTGGATGAAAGTGATGATGTTGACCAGCATATAGTAGTAGCTCAAGCCAGCCGAATAGTTGTTGAAGATGGCGAAGAACATAATGGGCATCAGGTACATCATCCACTTCATAGGCTTCATCTGCGGGTTGCTCGAATAGTCCATCTGCTTGTTGTTCACGTAGGTGTAGATGAGCGTGGTGATGGTCATCAGGATGGTGAACAGGCTGAGGTGGTCCATACCGAGGAAGCGCGGGAACTCCACGATGCTGTCGTAGGTCGAGAGGTCGTCAGCCCAAAGGAACGGCTGTTGGCGCAACTCGATACTGGCTGGGAAGAAACGGAAGATAGCGATAAGGATGGGGAACTGTAGCAAGGCAGGCAAGCATCCCGAGGCGGGACTCACACCAGCCTGGCGTTGCAGGTTCAACACCGCCTGTTGTTTCTTCATGGCATCCTCCTCCTTGGGGAATTTCTCGTTGATGGCCTCCATCTCCGGCTTCAGCACACGGGTGATGGCCGACGACTTGTAGGACTTGAATGCCAAGGGGAAAAGCAAAGTCTTGATGAGGATGGTCAAAATCAAGATGACGATACCGTAGTTCCAGCCGTAGCTACTCAACCAATTGAAGACCGCGATGACGCCGTAGTTGATCCAGCGGATGAGGAAGAAGTTACCCAAGTTGATTTGGTCCTGCAAGCCGATGCCATAGCTCCTTAAGGTCTTGAAGTGATTCGGGCCGAAATAGAGCTGCATTGGAATGGTGTTGGTCTCGGCAGTGACGTTGTAAGGCACCGAGATGTTGGTCGACATCGACTTGAGATAACGTGGATTTTCAGACTTTTTGGTCTGCACAGCCATCTTGGCATTGAGGAATTCGTCCTTGGCTACGATGGCATTGCAGAAGAAACGCTGCTTGAAAGAGACCCATTTCAGCTTGTTGTTGATGGTCTCGTCGTCGTCCTTCATCACATCAAGATGCTCTACCTTACTATCTGACAGCGAGCGGTAATACACCGACTCGTCAGCAAAACGGTCGTTGCTCTTTTCCTGTTTCATCAGGTCGACATTCCAGTCCAAACTCAGGTAATCGGCATTGTTGGCGATGACGTCTTTCAGGCCGACTGTGCGGATGTCGAAATCCAGCATATAGTTGTCGTCACGGATGGTGTAGACATATTCGATATATTTCGAAGGGTCGTTGGTGAACAGGCGCATGGCGAAGGTGAGGCTGTCGCCTTCGGCCACGGTCATGTTGCCGCCCGAATAAGGCTGGCCGTTCATGTAAGGCTTGAAATAGAACTGCGAGGTGTTGATGACGCGGTTTTGGGCAAAAAACGAAAGGTCGAATTTAGATGTCACCATGTCGAACGAAATCAGCTGCAGCGAGTCATAGGTCTGGTATTTCTTCAGTTGCACCTTTTTAAGAAAACCGCCCTTGCTGCTGAAGGTCAGGCGTTGCACTTGGTTCTCGATGGTCCAGAATTGTTCCTCACCTTGTGCAGATGCGGCAAAGACACCGAATTTCTCAGTCAAATCATTGGCTTGTCGCATAGCGAGTGTTGCCGAATCCATCTCGGCCATTGCAATGGAATCCTCTATTTGCGCCAATGCAGCTGCTTGCTGTTGTTCCGCCTGACGGAGCGAGTCTAAAGCTCGCTGCTCTAATCGAGCCCGACGGATGGAATCCTGGACTTGTCGTTGCTTTTCCAGCTCCTCCTTCGACGGCGACATGAAATACATCCAGCCGAAGAGGATGGCCGCGATGAGGGCAAAACCAATTACTGTGTTCTTATTATTCATGTGTTACTCTGTTTTCAATTAAGGCGGCAAAAATACAAAAAAAAGTGTCCCGAAGGACACTTTTTCGTTTAGCAGTTCCACTTTTTCAGTGAAAGTACAGCATCAATAGTATCTGGAGCTCTTCACCTGGCCGATGTGGCGGGCGAGGCGGACCACCTGGTTG
>JAEEGL013358716.1_pt1 | contig 48696 bp, 47 predicted proteins | sample 9134231 | NCBI WGS metagenome assembly JAEEGL01 (sample SAMN16246548, study PRJNA631951) | gut metagenome | biome: gut microbiome; feature: rumen; material: fiber-attached | host: Bos | place: Iran: Karaj | collected 2018-10 | reverse complement strand
TCGGGTATCTTCGTGTCTGCCATGCCGTTGCCTCCGTTATAGTCCGACTGTTTCCGGATGCATTTATATGTGCTATAATCTATTCTGATAATACCACAAAAAACGGATTTTGTGAATGGAAAAAACAGGAGGGAAAGATGGACATCTATATTGATTTTGATGACTGCCTCTGCGAGACGGCAAGGTGGTTTGTGACAAAAGTAAAAGAAATGTACGGGAAGGATATCCCATACGAAAAAGTAAGGTTTTTTGATCTTCAGAAGTCGTTTGACCTGACGACGGAGCAATATGAACTAATGATGGCCAAGGCGCATACGCCCGACGTTCTCCTGTCCTTTGAGGAAACACCGGGTGCGTCAAAGACCGTTAATGAGTGGCTTGACGCAGGGTTTAATGTCTCTGTGATAACAGGCCGCCCTTACAGCGCCTACGGACCGTCAAGGATGTGGCTCGACAGACATGGCCTTGAACGTGTAAAGCTGTACTGTTTCAACAAATACGGCAGGGACGGGTTTGACAGGAACAGTGAGTTCTGTCTTGAACCGGAGGATTATTACAAGCTGCATTTTGATTACGCAATTGAGGATTCTCCTGCGGCTTTCCGCTTTTTTGAGCATCTGCCAAAGCTTAAGGTAATGGTCTTTGACAGACCGTGGAACCGGGAAAGCACTCTTCCCGGGGAAAACTTCTTAAGATGCTGCGGTTGGGAAGCGATAAGAGCGAACATACGGTAATAAAACACACCCCGCAACGGCTGTTGCGGGGTGCTTTTATTTTTCATTATTCCGGTCTGTTCCCGTCGGATCTCTTATTATGGACTACAATGATCACACCCAGGAGAATGGCTGCGACCCCAAGGAGCGAGGAAACAACGATAAGTATGATAAGAAGCATATTGCTGGATTTATGAACAACGGGACCCGATGGCGGTGCTACTGCCGGGGTTGGTGTGGCAGTGGGGGCCGGAGTAGGAGTCTCGGTAGGTTCCGGAGTAGGTGTTGCGGTAGCAGGCTCCGGAGTGGGAGTTGCGGTAGCGGTGGGTTCCGGAGTAGGAGTAGCGGTAGCAGGCTCCGGAGTAGGAGTTGCGGTAGCAGGCTCCGGAGTAGGAGTTGCGGCAGCGGTGGGCGTGGGAGTTGCCGTAGGAGTGGGGGTCGGCAATTCAGCACGTGCCTCGAAATAATAGCTGCCCGTATAATGCTTTGAAACCTCCGTCCAGTCGCTTCTTGCCGCTACAAGGTCATAGGTGACGGTCTGGCCGAAAGATTCGCCGTATTCTTTGAGCTTCTGGTACAGATCGAAGGAAGTACCGTCCGGCTCATAGGCTCCGCCCGAGCTTGTTCTCAGCCAGTACCGGGTGGCACCCTCGAACGGATCCCAGGAAAGGATGCCGTTTTCAAGCTTAACATTCTGAATATCCTTATACTCAAACCAGCCCTGAACGGTACTGCTGAAGTCGCTTATGACGCTGGGGTAGTAGCCTTCACCGCCAATTGCCATGACAGCAAAACGATATTCGTTGCCCAGGACCAGTCTGGTGCTGTCGGAAAGATCGATAAACAGGTCTTCTGAATAAAACTGATCGATCTCAGCATCGCCGGAGTACAAATAGAGCCTGTATCTTACAGCATTGTCAACAGCGTCCCATCTGGCTGTCTTCCCGTCCCAGCGCAGGTTCTTGGGAGGGTCGATCCCGGGCAGTGCCGTATATGTATAGGTGCCGTAATAAGTATTTGAGAGGTTTTGCCAGTTGTCATCACAGGCCACAAGAGAGAAGGTATATGTACCGCTCGGAAAATAGGACCTATGGGCTGCTTCGTTGAGGTCAAAAGTAAAGTTCTCCGGTTCAACAGCATAAGAATCAAAGATCAACCAGTATCTTGTGGCGCCCTCGTACGGATCCCAGGTAAGGATCCCGCTTTCGGAAACTTTGACATTCTTTATATCATGCTCATCCGCCCGTACTCCTGTCATGCCGGCTGCTGTACAGACCAGGAAAAAAGACAGAACAGATAACAGTAACACTATTGTTTTTTTCATACTCCGCCTCCTTAAAAACAAGTATATCCTAACACAAATGTCCGGAGTGTGCAACATATGCTTGAAAGCATCTGTTTACTGATGCTTCAAGCATATGTTTACAGATGCTTCGAGCATCTGTTACGCCCGTTTATAAATAATCCGGAAGGCGGGGTTAACAATCCTTTGGAAACGGTTTGGACACTTGATTTTATGACCGGAAAACCTTTATAATAATGGCATAAATCCTTTGATACCGGAAGAGGGGAAAAGATCTCATGAGCAGAAAGATACTGATCATAAACACGGGCGGGACACTTTCCGCCGTAATGAAGCAGAACGGGCTGATCCCGGGCCTTTCTATCTATGACATGCAAAAAGAACTTAAGATGGTTTCGGGTGATACTGATATAGAGATCGAGGATTTTTGTTCGCTCGACAGCGCGAACATCTTCCCGGAAGACTGGAGCGCGCTTGCAAAGCGCATAAGCGAGTGCAGGAACGACCACGACGGTATCGTTGTGATCCACGGGACGGATACCCTCGCCTACACCTCGTCCATGCTTTCTTTTATGCTCCGCAACATCAATATCCCTGTAGTGATCACGGGTTCGCAGCTGTCCATAACAAATCCGGTCGCGGATGCAATGGAAAACTGCAGATGCGCGATCCATATGGCTGCAAGCGGGATACCCGGGGTGTTTGTGGCATTTAACCGAAAAGTCATGCTCGGCTGCAGGGTCTCGAAGGTGCGCTCCTTAAGCTTTGACGCGTTCGAGAGCATCAACTATCCGGACATTGCAACGATAAGTTCCCTCGGCATGCGGATAGATACCGCCGCAGTGCCGGAAAGAACAGGAATATTTAAGCTGGCGAACACATATTCCTCTAAGGTGTGCATGATCAAAATGTTTCCGGGGATACACAGAAGCCTCATAGAATCAATAGCCGGACAAGGTTACAAGGGGCTTTACATAGAGGCGTACGGGATAGGCGGCATGCCGTTCTTAAGGCATGACTTCACAGGGACCCTCGAAAAGCTTATAAAAGACGGGCTTACAGTCGTTGTCGGCACCCAGTGCAGGTACGAAGGGACTATGATGGATGTGTACGAAACAGGAAGGCGCGCTCTTGAGATCGGGGCTCTTGAGGCTCATGACATGACAGGAGAGGCTGCGCTGACAAAACTCATGTGGATACTCGGAATGACAGACGATCCGAGCGAGATCAGGGATTTCTATTCGATAAATATGGCAGGGGAAATGACCTTAAGACAGGTATCGCGCTAAATGCATGCTTTGCGCTGCCCCTTAAACAAAATACCGCCGTCCGCATGTGCGGGATATGCTCCCGTACTGCAGACAGCGGTGTTGTTTTTTTGATTGCGAAGATATTTACTTAACGGAGAACAGGTCCTTGTACCATGCAAGGGATTTCACATAAGCATCATAGATACTGTTGTCATCAATGTTCTTTAACAGCAGCTGCCTTGAAACCTCCTGGAACGAAGCATTTTCATAGGCTGTCATAAGATCGAGCACCTCTGCGAGCTCACCCTTGCGGTAAAGCAGGGCGTCGCGGATGGACTTGCTTACCTGAACGAGCGTAAGAGCCTCTTCCATGGGTTTTTCAAGGATGATGTCAAGCACGGAGAACAGACCCGCAAGGAAAAGTTCGTTTGCAAGGCCCGCCTTTTCGAAGACGGGAGCAAGGTTTTCGGCAAACTTCGCGCGGATGAGCGAAAGCCTTGTTATCTCGTTTGGCCTGTCGGCGCAGAGCTCTTTGGTAACAGCCGTATTTATCCACTTCTTGAGGTCCTTCTGTCCAAGCATCGCTGCAGCGTGCCTTACGGAAGTTATCTCGGAATTGCGTGACATGCGGTTGACAAGCTGAAGAAGCGAGATAACGAGTGCTGTATCCCTCGATATGGTGTCGGCCGCTTTTGTAAGGTCAAAATCCGGAGCGTTCACAACGTTGAGGAGCTCGACATAGTTTGCCTTGACGGGAGCAAGCTCCTTTCCGCCTGTCAGGACGGGAACACGGAAGAATTCGCCCTCATACAGCGAGTAGGACTCTTTGTCGGCAAGGGCGTCATATTCTTCGCCGGTGTTCACATTGACCGCAACAAGCTTTAAGTTCGGGTATTGCTTCGCAAAGTAGGTCTTTGCCACGGCTACGTTGATCTTTTTATGGTTTAACAGGATGTAGTCGGTAAGATCGAGGATAGGCTTATAATCCTCAAACTGTGTATAGGCAAGCCCCTTTATCGCAAAGGAAAATCCGGCTTTCTTAAGCGCTGCGACCCTGTCGACATACTGTTCTATGGGAGTTATGCTGCTGTTTCCGAGCAGGACTACCTTACTGTGATCGACCTTGCAGTCATTCTCAAGATCCGTGAAGATCGAGATCTGGTTGACCTCGATAAAAACGGTCCTGTCATCCGATACCGAATCAAGCCCCATATTGTTTACGATATCAAGCCCGTGCACCCTTGAAGCCATATCAAGATCACCGGTCCCGAGCAGGTTTGGTCTTGCAAGGAGGTTTTCCCTCTGCGCAAAGATCGAGTACGCGGGTACATTCATTTTGTTGTCGAATAACGGGATCAATGTTGCAAGCATGTGTTTTCCCCCTTTGTAAAGGCTTTGGTCCGCGTGTGACATATCGAACCTTCTCTTTATCAATATACCACAAAACTTTAATAAAAAACACATATTTTCTAAAAAATTCTGCGATCCGGTGACCGGGGGCTGAGTTTTCTGTTGATTAGAACTGCTTTTTAACGTATAATAACAGAAAAGCACTGTTTGTAAGGATGCATTCAAATGAACGGGAAGATATCGCTAAACAAAACACACCTCCAGCTGATAGCTGTTCTTGCCATGGTGACCGATCACATCGCATGGGGGTTCTTTGAGTTCTGGTCACCTGCAGGACAGGTGATGCACGTTATCGGGCGTCTTACCATCCCCATAATGTGCTTTTTTATCGCCGAAGGCTTTAAGAAAACCCATAATCTCTACAAATATCTTGGCAGGCTTGCTGCGTTTGATGTTTTATCCGTTGTTCCGTTCTACCTGTTCTTCCACGCAGAGTTCGGTCACAGGCAGAATATCCTGTTCGACCATATGCTGAGCATCCTTGCACTTGTCGTACTGGAGCATAAGACCATGAAGAAATGGGCAAAGGTCCTCGTTATGGTATTTGTGTTCTCGATAAGTATCCTGATCGCGGGATGGCCCGTAACTCCGATCCTGTTCACGCTTTCTTTCTACTACGGAAAGACCTTTAAGGAGAAGGCAAAATGGTTTGCGATCTCCAACATCGGAACGGTGGCGGCGGTCATGGCGGCCGTGATACTGAACAAACATCTGCATTTTCTGCCCGTTGACTGGACCTGGTATGACAGATCGTACCTGCTTGGCTTCCTTCTTGCGCTCCCGCTCCTTGCCTGCTATAACGGACAAAAAGGAAAGCCGCTGCTTGGAAGGTACTTCTTCTATTGCTTCTATCCGGCCCATCTGCTGGTGCTGTTTTTTGTAAAATATATCGCGCAGGGCAACGCTACCGCCTACGACATTTACCTGTGGATCCACATTATCTCGCTTCTCATGGTCCTTGTGATGCTGGTGTGGGTGTTCCGTGCAAAATCCAGCAAGATGCAGACCGCAATAGCGCTGTTCTTCGTGCTTGAAGGGGTATATATCCTCGGCTTCATCATCGAGATCCTTGCCACGACGGTGGAGACCTTCTACATGGCATGCGTGGTGGAGTATTTCGGGGAACTGCTCATGCTTGTCGCGTTCCTTATCTTTGCCTCGGAGTGCGGCCGCATAAGGATACCTCTGTTTGTATATATAGCCCATGTACTGGCGGCTCTGGCACTTGTCTATTCCATAGCACTGACACCGCAGACGCACTTTTTCTACAAAGAGATCATCCTGACAACGGTCGACGGACATATTAAAGCGACCTTTGTGCACTCCACCGGCTATTACCTGTCGGCTGTCTATACAGTATTCGTTATCGCAGAGATGATGATGATCTTCATCAACAGTCTTATAAAAGGGACAAAGATCGAAAAGAGGAGAGTCGGGATGCTGGCCGCGGTGATGATGTTCATCTGGATCCCGTATGCAATCACCTTAAGCGGCATAACCGGCGGCTACGAGCTTCCGGTGATCGGCGTTATCGGTGCCGGGGTCCTGCTTTTGATATGCTTTAACAGATACGGGGCGCTTGATGCGGTGGCGATCGTCAGCGAAAGCGCTCTTGCAAAGGCCGAGGAAGGTGTTATAATCATCGACGACAGGCTTTTTGTGACCTTCTCAAATGCCCTCGCAAGACAGATCGTCGGGAACGAGGCCATTGCGGACACAAATGCCGGAAGGAATGAAATGATCAGAAATATCCTGTCCGGAAACACGACCGAAGCAAGATATGGCGGAAGGGTCTATGAAATAAGACTTGAAGAACTGAAGCATGCCTCATATAATCAGGGCTACACCATCTGGTTCATAGATGCCACAAAACAGCGGAAATTGCTTGACGAAGCCAAGAATATCGCAAATCATGATGCTCTTACCGGCCTGTACAACAGAAGGCATTTCGAAAGACTTGTTGTGGACGAGATAGCCGCTAAAAAAACGGGAACCCTGATAATTACCGACATGGATAACTTTAAGATCATTAACGACACTTACGGTCATAAGAGGGGGGACAATGTCCTTACCGAGTATGCGGGGATACTTAAGGAATATCCGGAGGAAGAGCTTTTCTCCTGCAGGATCGGCGGGGATGAGTTTATGATCTATCTGAGAGGGATAACCGACCTTAAGAAGACGGAAGAACTGATCGGGCATATCATGGAGGCATTCGGACACAGGTTCAGGGACGACAAAGTAAAATGCACTCTTTCTGCGGGCGCAGCTGTAAACGCAGATCCGGATAACCTGTCTGATTTTTCGGCTTTGTACAATACCGCAGACAAGAACCTGTATGCCGCAAAAGGCAACGGGAAGAATACATATGTCCTTGAAACGCCGCCGGAAAAAGAGACGCCTTAAAAAATTTGAAAAGATAAACCAAAAGTTTAATGAAATTTTGCAGCGGCCGAAGTATAATATGATATGACTCAAAAGAAAAGTAAATAACCGGCTTACACCGACGACCCGGGCGACGCCCCCAAAACGTTCAAAAAGGAGGAAACATGGCCAGACCCGAATTTGATCTTCGCGCCAGCGGCGCAAGGATGCGTGAGATCCGCATCAGCAGGAACATCACGGTAAAGCAGGTAGTTGCCTACATGGGCTTTGAGTCCGTACAGGCGATCTACAAATGGGAAGCAGGAAAGTGTTTCCCGCAGGCAGACAACCTTATGGCTTTAGCCAGGTTATACAACGTAAACCCGGCAGAGCTTATGATAGAAGAGGACCGCGAGTCCTCTTCTGTTGTTTTAAAGGGATTCATTCTTTTGTTTTAAAGTTATTCATGCCGGTAGTGTTTAAGATGTTAAGCCCTGACGGGCTAATTTTTTTTTAACCGCAGGTTTAGTGCCGGCTTCACGATCTCAAAGTATAATGTTGCGTAGGGAAATGAGAGGCCGGCAAAAGACCCTGCAGGACCCGGAAATGAGAAGCCGGCAAAAGACCCTGCAGGACCGGGATATATATATTCTATGTTTACATGGGCGGGATGGATATCGACACATGCCGTAATATCGCCCAGAGGTGGAACAAGCCTTTGAGTACCGTAATGAACATGCCGCTTGAACAGGTAGTGGTGTTCAGAAGAGGCTCGGCGCCCTTTGTTTCCCGCAGGTATCAGACCTTTGACGATCCGCTGTATAAGGAGCTTTTCGAAGAGCGGGAGACTCCCCGGAAAAAAATTTTCAAAAAAAATTAAAAAAACAGAAGGAGAAAATGCAAGATGAGAGTAACTTATATTAACGGAGCCCCAAATTACGAACCGATGATGATAAGTGATACCGTAGTCCACAGAAATGAGTGGACACCCTCCGTGGAGGAGGAATCCTACAACGGTACACGGGAAGTGCTCCTTAAGACAAGGCACTTTACACAGGGGCGTCTCTTCTTAACGGGCGAGGTAACAGACGATATGGCGAATGACTTCGTATCGGAACTTCTGTATCTTGCCGAGCAGGGAAAACCTGTTGATATCTACATTAACACGCCGGGAGGATCCGTGAATGCAGGCCTTGTGATCTATGATGTGATCCAGGGATGCAGGGACAGGATAGAGATCAATCTATATTGCACGGGGATGGCCGCCTCCATGGGCGCTGTGATCCTTGCAAGCGGTACAAAAGACCACCGTTTCATCCTCCCGCACAGCAAGGTCATGATCCATGAACCGCTGATCCAGGGCGGAATGGGCGGTTCCGCAACCTCCGTAAAAAAGACGGCCGATTCGATCCTTGAGACAAAGTCGCTAATAAACGGCATACTTGCAAAGCATACAGGCAAGACCGTGAAAGAGATCGATAAAGCCACTTCCTTCGATAACTTTATGAATGCCGAAGAAGCCGTAAAGTTCGGCATCTGCGACGAAATAAGAAACATCTTCTAGCTGGTTTTTTTTCATTAACTCAAAACATTTTTCAGGAAACCCCGTATCAAACGATCAAAACGGCACCTCCGATCTGTAATCCCCACAACAATAACAGGCACTTTCTGTTCTGTTGCCTTGTCTGTATATAAAAAATGGTAATCGGAAGGATATAAGAAAGAATCTTTTATAAAGAGGGAGGAGCATAATGAACTTGGCAGGAATGAATGCAGGAAGAGCCGAGGCCCTGCTTATGATCCGGACAGGCCTTAAGTTTGCCGGAAGGGGCGGTTTTATGGCAAAGACGGCAACGCAGCAGATCTACAACGGCTGCAAGGAACTTACACAGGTGTATGCCAGGGCCGATCAGGATTATTATGTTTGCGACAGATATGAACACGACAAGCTCGAGAGAGGACTCATAAGATGCGCAGGTCTGATCGCGGACAGCGTCATTAAGGGAGCCATGGGAAACGAATTCGAGCAGCAGCTGAAGCAACAGGTAGAGAGCATATTAAAAAATATCGCCGTGTCCGGCCGCAAGAAGGAAAAGGAGGAGTTTGGTGAAGACTAAAAATATATTATGTCTCGGGAAAGACCGCATCTACCCTGCTGATGAAAAGGAGAGCGGGATCAACGAGAATATCATGGTAGTCGGACCTACAAGGTGCGGAAAGACCATGTCGGTGGTCGAACCAAGGCTGCTGCACACCTTTGACAGGAGCCTTATCGTCGCCGTTACGAAGAGAACACTGGTGGAGCAGTACTCCGAAGTGTTTAAGGCAAGGGGCTATGAAGTAATGGATCTGGATTTTACCGATCCGGGCCACAGTCCCTGCGGTTATGATCCTCTCGCATACATACAGAATGATGCGGATGTGTTCAATCTCTCCGTATCGATAATGGAGACCTGCTACAGCAGTCGTGGGGACACGAAAGATCCCTTCTGGTATCACAGCAGCATAGATCTGTTATCGTGCATAATAGAGCTTGCGCTGCTTAATGCAAGGTCAGAGAGGAGAACCGCGACTTTTGCGGATGTTTATGCTATCTATAATGCACTCGAGATAAGGATCAAAAGTCCGGGCGGAGAGCCTTTTACCTCCCTTGACGAATACATGGAGGAGGCAATAAGACAGTATCCGGAGAGCCCTATCGGAAGTCTGTGGACCACCTTCAGGGCCAATCCCGAGAAAACGATACATTGCGTTTATACTACGCTGAAAAGCGCTCTTGCGACACTTTTTGTTCCGGAAGCCCTTGCTCTTACGCAAAGCGGCGCGAAGGTGGATTTTAAGAAGCTCGCACAGAAAAAATCGATCCTCTTTGTCACTACATCTCCGGTAAACAAGGCTTTTGAGCTTATGACAACAATGGTTTACAGGGATGCGTTCAAGACCTTTTTCGAGTACGCGGAAAGCCTTCCCGCAAAGAGGCTTCCTGTTCCCGTACATGTGATCTGCGATGACTTTGCCACCGGGGCGGTCATCCCAGATTTTGCGGAACAGATCTCGGTGTTCTGCGCAAAGGGCATCAGCGTGACTTTGCTTCTGCAGAGCGAATCACAGCTCATAAGCAGATACGGCCAGGAAAACGCCGTAACTATCTTAAACAACTGCGACACCTACATATATATGGGCGGGATGGACGACATGACCTGCGACAATATAGCAAGAAGGTGCAACAAGCCCAGAAACGTCATTTTCTCGCTGGCAAGGGAACACATAATAATCTTTAGGAGGGGCGATGCGCCGGTCTTCGCGGAACGCTACAACACCACGGAAGACCCGCTCTACAGGGAGCTTATAGCTCCGGGAAACAGGCGTTAAAAAAAAGGGGGCCGCAGCACAAAGCCACGGCCCCCGGCGGCGTACCGGAAAACAGCCGAAAACTGCGAAAGGATGGGGGAGAGTGATGAAGAAGATTTTCTTGTTTGCGGTCAAAGCGCCGCTGTATTTTGTCACCGGCAATATCGCTCTGCTGTTTTATGCTGTAAAATATGTTTTTACCGGGAAGAAGCCTGCCGGAAAAGCAGCAGTCATCCTGGGACTTGGCGGTGCTGCGGCACTTGCTTTCTTTAACCTTCCGTGTTTTTTGGCACTGCTTGCATTGTATGAGCTTTTTTTACTTATCGTCACGATAAGAGTTTTATCCGGCCGGAATGCAAAAACAGAGGAAAGCGGGGAAAAGTCGCAGGATACACATGGAGGATCGCAGGGGGACCGGGAAAAAACGCAGGGTTTTGGTGATGATCCGCAGGGTGCGCATGAAAAAGCGCAGGGTTCCCGGAATACAGGCCCGGACAGGGCCTTCGGGCAGTTCACAGCTTTTTTCGGGGGCATGACAAAGGAACAGGCGAAACACGAGTTCAGAAGACTCATGAAAGAATACCATCCCGACAATCCGGACGGGAACGCTGAGATGACCCGGAAGATATCGGAAGAGTACAACAGAATCTACGGCTCAGGGAAGAGGGAGAGGACCTATGGAGAAGATGACTGAAGAACAGCAGAGACTCGTAAGGGAAAACAGCGGGCTTATCCATCTCGTGGCAGGTAAATTCCGGGTAAACGGTCAGCCAATCGTTATGGAAGAACTTAAAAGTGCGGGTTCCCTTGCACTCTGCGAAGCGGCACAGAGCTATGAAGCAGCAAAAGGAAGCTTCAGCACTTACGCGTCGGAATGCATCAAAAACGCAATGATAGACTGCCTGGACAGGAACGGTTCCCTGACAACTTACATGCAGGGACAGATAAGAAAGCTTGAAGATGCAAGGCAGAAGCTTTCCATGAGCTTGGGGCGCGAAGCTTCGGAAGATGAGCTTGCAAAGGAGCTCGGCTGGACTATAAAGCAGGTCAGGAATGTGGCCGGAAACACAGGCACCAGGAATATCAGATCCCTTGATCAGCTTATGGAGGACGGGGAAGAAGCTGTCGGAAAGCTGACATCGGATTCCGACCGGCCGGAGGATGATTATATCGCAAAGGAGACTGCCGGCAGGATGCAGACAGTGGTCGCCGAAGCTCTTGCAGGGCTTGACGACTGTTACAGGGAGGCAGTCAGACTTCGATACATTTTCGGGAAAAGCCCGGAGCAGACGGCGAAGGAACTCGGCCTGACAAGGGCTGCAGTGGATTACCGGTGCAATAAGGCCTTGTCCCTGCTCGGAAGGAACAGGCAGATCAGAGCGCTCCATGATGACATGGAGCGCTAATGCTGCAGTCCGCTGCAACCGAAAATAACGGGCGCATCTGCGGGGAAAATATGTTATACTGATGCCATGAATACTTTTTAACCAATAGCGGCAAAAGGAGGCAGAACACAATGTATCTGTATACCGGCGATCTTCATCTCGGACATGCAAATTGCATAAACTTCGATCACAGACCGTTTGCGGATGTGGATGAGATGGATTCGGCCATGATAAAACTGTGGAATTCACGGGTTTCCGCAGATGATGACGTGATCATAGCCGGCGATTTCTGCTTCAGGTCGGGCAAGTCACCGGACTGGTATCTGCGGCAGTTAAAGGGTCATAAGCATCTTGTGATCGGAAACCATGACAAGGTGACAATAGACTGCAAGGGAGCGGCAAAGTACCTTGAAAGCATGGAAAAGATGATGCATATCGACGATAACGGCAGGCAGATCACGATCTGCCATTTCCCGATCGCTGAGTGGAACAAGGCGAAGCATGGAAGCTGGCACATTTACGGGCACATCCATGCCAACCGGGGAGCGGCCTACCGGTACATGAGATGGCAGGAGAGAGCGTTAAACGCAGCGGCCTGTATCAATAACTATACACCGGCTTCGTTTAACGAGCTGGTGCGCAATAACGCGGCTTTCAAGGAAAAAGTACAGGGATGAAGACATAGTCTTTGTGGCAAAGAACAGGGAAACCGGGGAGGAATACGCAGTTGCGGCATCGGATCTTGAGGGATTTGAATTCAGGATGCCTTGCATCGATGATGAAAACATACCCCGGATAACGAAGGAACAGATAAAGAAGATGTTCGGATGAACCGTAAAAAGCGTATCGGCCGGAAGCATATCTTTTCGGCCAGATACTCGGAACGCATTCGTTCCTGCTAAGGGACGGATTTCCCGCTGCCGCTTAAACCGCCGACACTTGAAAAAGTAAGGAAACTGACAGAAAAATAAGATCAAGGAGAAGAGAACATGAAAAGAAGCGAAGTACCTGTTGAGATGACCTGGGACTTAAGTCTTATTTATAAGACGCGTGAAGATGCCTTAAAGGCTCTGGAGGAGGCGCGTGAGCTTGCAGACAGGATCGAAAAGGAGTATAGGGGCAGGCTTGACAATGCAAAGGACATCGTGGACTGTATGCATCTGTACGAAAAGATGATGGAGACGGGAAGCAGGGCATCATCATATTTTTCGCTCAATATGGAGACCGATTACACAAATGCGGAGAATGCGGCGGATTACAGCAGGGCAAGGAGCATCCTGACCGAAGGAAGGACAAAGACAAGCTTTGTCGAATCCGAGATTGCGGAGGCGGATGCGGACATTCTGAAAGAAGCGGTTGAAAAAGGCGGCACCGTCTCGAATTACCTGAAGGACATCCTTAGGGGCAAACCTTACATGCTCGAGCCGGGAACGGAGAAGGCTCTCAGTGCCCTCGGAGAATTTATGGGAACGCCCTACAGGATATACAATCAGGCAAAGCTTGCGGACATGCGCTTCCCCGATTTTTACGTTAAAGAAAAGAGATATCCTCTGGGGTATGCGCTTTTTGAGGACGAATACGAATACGAGAAAGACCGGGATGTAAGGCACTTTGCTTTCAGGACTTTTTCGGAGACGATAAAGAAGTACGAGAATGTTACGGCGGCCGCTTACAACGCCTATGTCTGCAGGGACAGGACCATGGCAGGGCTGCGCGGATTCAAGGATGTTTTCGATTATCTGCTCTTTGATGACAAGGTAACAAGAGATCTGTATGACAGGCAGATAGACATCATCATGGAAAAGCTTGCGCCGCATATGAGAAAGTACGCGGGGCTCCTGAAAAAGGTCCATAAGCTTAACAGGATGACATATGCCGACTTAAAGCTATCCGTGGATCCGGATTTCGACCCGCGCGTAAGCATTGAAGACGCAGAAAAATACATTGCGGACGGCCTTGCGGTAATGGGCGGAGAGTATGTTGATATGATCCACAGGGCTTTTAAGGAAAGGTGGATCGACCTTGCAACGAACGACGGAAAGAGCACCGGAGGCTTCTGCTCAAGTCCGTACGGCGCACCGGCTTCGTTCATCCTGCTTTCGTGGCAGGGAAGGATGGCGGATGTATTTACCCTTGCCCATGAACTTGGACATGCGGGACACTTCAAGCTCTGCAATAATACGCAGGGGTACTTCGATACCCAGGTACCGAGGTATTACGTTGAAGCGCCGAGCACGATAAACGAGCTGCTCCTTACGGGATATCTTGAAAAGACCGACAGCGATCCGCGGTTCAGACGCTGGGTATTGAGCTGTACCGTGGGAAAGACCTATTACCACAACTTTGTGACCCATCTTCTTGAAGCTGCCTACCAGCGTGAAGTCTATAAGATAGTTGATGCGGGCGGAAGTGTGCAGGCTGAAACGCTTTCGGGCATCTATAAGGATGTTCTTTCGAAGTTCTGGGGAGATGCCGTCGAGATCACCAAGGGCGCCGAGCTTACATGGATGCGCCAGCCGCACTACTACATGGGGCTCTACTCATATACTTACTCGGCGGGCCTCACTATTTCGACAAAGATGTGCAAGCGTATCCTTGAGGAGGGTGAGAGCGCAGTAAACGACTGGAAGAGGGCGCTTGCCGCAGGCAGTACCGTTACACCGCTTGAATTTGCGAAGATGGCGGGAGTGGACATCTCTACGGATGCGCCTCTTCTTGAAACCATCGATTATATCGGCAGGATGATAGACGAGATGTGCGAGCTTACGGAAGAGCTCGGTTTCTGATATTGTTCTGCACGCGCGGGAGGCGCCGTTGTTCTGCATGCACGGAAAGTGCTGTTGTTCTGCATGCTGGGAAGAGCGCCGTTGTCCTGCATGCCGGGAAAACACCGTTCCGGCCGCATTTCCGGATATTTTTTACCGCTCATATGTTCAAACTGACCGCTCATGTCAAAAGTATTTCTTTTTGCCGATGCATCCTGTATCATCGCATCAACAAAAGAAAACACGGCATGAGCGGTCTTTTTGCGCAAAGGACCGGACAGAACGCGCGGGCCCTGCTGCCGGACAGAAGGCTTAGGCCTCAGAAAGAGGTTAAATTTGAAAGTAAACTTTCAAATATCGCATTTGTGCTGCGTAATCCTCGCACAAATGCAACCATTAGCTGCTCGCTGCGCTCGCAGCATGGAGGTTAAAGAATGGAAAATGTGATCGTAACAAATGGACTGACCAAATGCTACAAAGAAAAAACTGCGGTGGACAACCTGTCCATCGCCATCCCGGAAGGGAAGCTCGTTGCGCTGCTCGGTGTAAACGGCGCCGGTAAGACAACGACCATAAGGATGCTTTCCTGCCTTTCAAAGCCGACAAGAGGAACGGCAGAGGTATACGGGCATGATGTGATAAAGGAACCCGATGCCGTAAAACGCCTTGTCGGGATATCGACCCAGGACACGGCCGTTGCGGAAAACCTTACAGTGCGTGAGAATCTTGAATTTATGGCAGGCATATACCTTGAAAAAGATAGGATAGCGGCAGCGGTCGAAACCGCAATAGATGCCTTCTCTTTAAGAGAGTATGAAAAGAAACCGGCAAAAACACTGTCGGGTGGCTGGAAGAGGAAGCTTTCGATAGCAATGGCGATAATCGGCGAACCGAAAGTCCTGTTCCTTGACGAACCGACGCTTGGACTTGATGTGCTTGCAAGAAGAGAGCTGTGGCGCGAGATCGAAGGCTTAAAGGACCGGATGTCCATTATCCTTACAACACACTACATGGAAGAAGCAGAGGCGCTCGCAGACAGGATATTTGTGATGATAAACGGCAGGGTGGCCGCAGAAGGCACGCTTGACGAACTTGAAGAAATGACCGGCAAGAAGGGACTCGAAGAAGTTTTCGTTGATATTGCGGAAAGGGGCACAAGATGACATACAGAGCTCTGAATTTTACAAAAAGAAATCTTAAAGAGATGTCAAGGGACTCGCTAAGCTATATCTTCTGCGTGGCCTTCCCGATCGTCATGCTCGTGATCATGTCCATAGTCAATTCGAGCATCCCGAAAGAATCGGGGATGACTATTTTCAGGATCGACAATCTTGCAGGCGGCATCGCTGTTTTCGGACAGACCTTTGTTATGCTCTTTGCGGCGCTTAATGTAACAAAAGACCGCTCCGGTTCCTTCCTTGTAAGGCTTTTTGCCTCTCCCATGAAGAGCGGCGATTTTACGGCGGGCTACATCCTTCCGATGCTCATCGTGGCTTTTGTGCAGGTTGTTATCTCTTTTGCGGCCGCTAAGGTGACAGCTCTTGTGACCGGCACGGAGCTTGAAATTGCGGGTCTTGCCTTTGCCGCATTCGCGGTCCTCCCCTCGGCGCTCATGTTTACTTCCATAGGGTTCATCTTTGGGACACTTTTCAATGAAAAGAGCGCTCCGGGGCTCTGCTCCATCATAATCTCACTCGGGTCCTTCCTTGGCGGTATCTGGTTCGACGTGGACAGAACGGGCGGAGCAATGGAGAAGATCTGCAGATGCACGCCTTTCTACTATGCGACAAAGGTCGCAAGGGCCGCCATCCACCTGGATCTTGGCAAAGAAACGTTCCTGTTCCCGATGCTCATAGTACTCGGTACTGCTGCGGTAATGACGTTCCTTGCCTGCTTTGTGTTCGGCAAGAGGATGAGAGCGGATCTTTCCTGACGGTTGCCATAAAGTTGCAGGTCTGATATACTTGCTCTTAACAACATACGGAGCCTGCGGGGCGGCATAAAGGACGGCCGCCGGAGCACGCTGCCCGTTGTTTTGGAGGGAGACAATGGATATCAGGACCGAGATAGACGGCAGATACACGAAAATTGAGCTGCATGTCTGCAACAATGAGCTTACGGATGAGGTACGCGGCATCATGCGGGAGCTTCATGAGATATATGACAGGTATCTTTCCGGTACCGACGAATGGGGCAACCGCTGCATGCTTGTGACGGCGCGGATCGTCTCCGCCTATGCCGAGGGACAGAAGGTGTTTGTGAGGACCGATGACGGCATATATTCGGTACAGAACAAGCTGTACGAGCTTGAAAAAGAGCTTGGAGAGAGCAGCTTTGTGCGCATCTCCAAATCTGAGATAGTGAACATTAAGAAGATACGAAGCCTTGACCTGAGTGTGACCGGGACCATACGGATAACCATGAAGGACGGCTACGAGGCGTATGTTTCGAGACGAAACGTAGCAAAGATCAAGGAAAAGCTTTTGTCCGGAAGGCAGGTGAAGCAGGCATGAACGAGTATCTGAAAAGAGGACTGATAAGTTTTGGGATATCTGCGCTTGCGGGACTCATCATAAATCTGGCAATTGACGGCATAGCAAACGCCTGCGGCGCAAGCGGGTTTATCTCTATGTCACCCGCATACCGTGCACTCTTTCCCACACCTGCCGTTGCAGCGTATGTAAATGTGCTGCTGTATGGGATCATCGGTTTTGTGTTCTCGGTAATGACGTTTATCTATGATGTTGAAAGGCTTGGTTTCCTGCTGCAGAGCGTTATCTACTTTGTCGTTACTTCGGCTGTCTGTGTGGGGATAACGATGCTCCTCTGGCAGCTCCAGAAGTATCCCGAGGCGTTTATCGGTACTCTTGCGGGATATGCCGCAACACATGTGATCATGTTTGTTGTGGCCTATAAAAAACTTAAAGCAGATATCAGGGAGATAAACGAGATGTCGACAGATCCGGAGACAGAGAGATAAGCGGGATTATATGTTTTGATCCGCAGCCGATCCCACACTGATCTCCACAACAGAAGATATTAAAGTGTTATCGGGGCTTCCGGAAGGAGGCCCCGTTTTGCGCTGTATACGGATGCTAAAAAGGGGCCGCGGTCCGTAAAGGGATCTCAGCGGACTGTAAGGGGGATTTTTGCGGTATATAACAGGATTTCCATGGTGGTAAAAGAGACCGTAAATATTTTTTAAAATATACCTTGACACACGATATACTTCGTGATATGATGTATCCCACAAGGCGAGGTAACGGGAAAAAACAGCGCTGTTTTCCTGCTGCCGGCGTTAAACACTGTGAAAGGAGAAACGGATAATATATGGATATTCAGCTGAAACGCGGCCTTTTGGACGTATGTGTGCTCGCAGCAATTAAAAGTGAAGACTCCTACGGTTATAAGATAATAAAAGATCTGAAGCCTTACACGGAGCTGTCGGAATCCACTCTGTACACGATCCTGAAACGCCTTGAAACCGCAAATATGCTTACCGTATGGAGTGCGGAGCATGACGGGAGACTGAGAAAATATTATCGCATTACACCGGGAGGCATGCACCGGATCGATGAATTCAAGGATGACTGGAAAGAGATAGAAAAGATTTATCAATTTGTGACCAGGGAGGAACATGTCAATGAATAAGCAGGAGTTTATAAATGAACTTCGGATCGGACTCACGGGCCTGCCGGGGAGCGATGTCGAAGAGCGTGTCGGCTTTTACAGCGAGATGATAGACGACCGCATTGAAGAAGGGCTTTCCGAAGAGGCAGCGACAGCAGAGATCGGCCCTGTCGACAAGATAGTAAAGCAGGTCCTTGCGGAGACTCCGTTGCCGAAGATAATCAAAGAGTGTGTTACACCAAAGAGGGGCTTAAAAGCCTGGGAGATCATCCTTTTGGTGCTTGGTTTCCCGCTCTGGTTCCCGCTTCTTATTGTAGCGATCAGCGTAGTCTTTGTGATCTATGTCAGCATCTGGGCAGTGATAATATCGCTCTGGGCAGTGTTTATCTCTTTGGTTGCGGGTGCTGCAGCCGGTGTGGTTGGATTTGTGATATTCCTTGTGATGGGGATGCCTGCAAACGCATTTGCAATGCTTGGCGCAGGCGTGATGCTCGCGGGCCTTTCAATACTGATGTTCTTTGTATGTAAAGCCGCTTCAAAGGGCGCGGTTGTGCTCGGAAAGAAGATATGGCTCGGCATCAAATCAATGTTTGTGAGAAAATAAAACAGTCAGGAGAAAAGAAAATGAAAGATACAATAAAGATACTGGTCCTTGTTGCGGCAGGACTTATCATCATCGGGGCTGTCATTTTCGTGATAGCCATGGTAAACAACAACTGGGATTTCAGGGCGCTTGACACTGCAAACTATGTGACGAGCGAGTATGACCTGGGCACTGAAAAGATCACGGATATCTCGTTTAATACAGATGTCGCGAAGATAGTCTTCAAAAAGTCGGACGACGGAAAGAACAGAGTGGAGTGTTTTGAGGACGAAAAGCACAAACACAGTGTGAATCTGAGTTCGGGCAAGCTTGAGGTCAAGGCATTTGAAGGAAAGTGGCATCAGAATATCAAAGTCTTCAGCTTTAAGTCGCCTGTGGTCACGGTTTATCTTGCGGACACCTCGTTTGAGTCCCTGGATATCAGCGAGGATACGGGAGATATCGAAATCCCTGCCGATTTCACCTTTGCAAACTTTAAGATCAATGCGAGCACCGGCGACGTTAACAGCAAGGCTTCCGTAACAGGCGCGCTAAGTATCGGGCTCAGCACGGGTTCCATAACCCTTGAAGGTGTTTCGGCAGCAAGTGTAAGCCTTAAGGTCTCAACGGGCTCTGTCACGGTCAAGTCTCTTGAATGCGCGGGAGACGTGTACCTCAAGGTAAGCACCGGCAGGTCCCAGTTTACGGATGTTACCTGCGGTTCATTTACCTCGGAAGGCAGCACGGGGGCCATTACATTTGAAAACCTTAAGACTTCGGGCCTTCTTAAGATAAAAAGGAGCACAGGCAATGTACGCTTTGAAAAGTGTGATGCGGCCGAGGTCAATATCGAGACCGATACAGGAGACGTGAAGGGTTCCTTTGTTTCGGATATGATAATCTTCGCATCAAGCGATACCGGGCATATCGATGTTCCAAGGTGTACTGCCGGCGGACGCTGCGATATCAAGACGGATACAGGAAATATCAAGATCTCAATAAACTGATGAGCGGGACGGGTGTCCGCACAAGAACTGCCGGGGGCATCTGAAGGACGGAAGCCCCCGGCGGCTGTTTTATGACCCTGCCGGGCATTTCGCGGGTTTAGGTCATGGATGACACGGAGAATGCCGACCCATGCCCTGCAGTCTCCGCTGCGATAATTGTGATTGAAAACCGCCTTTTGGTATTATATACTCGTATCAGGAATATGTGTATACAGAGGTGAGTGCATGAAAAAGAAGAACGGTATGATATTTTGGGTGCTGGTCTGGGGGCTCGGCATTGCGGGACAGCTTTGCTGGAACATGGAGAACCAGTGGTTCAACACATTCGTTTACGCAAAGATAGCCAAGGATCCGACTATAATATCGTGGATGGTCGGTGTTTCCGCAGCAGCGACGACGCTTTCAACATTCCTGTTCGGGACCGTGTCCGACAGACAGGGAAAACGCAAGATCCTTGTGGCAGTCGGGTACATACTATGGGGTATCTTCACGATAGGGTTCGGTCTTACGGAGTTTATCACGAAAGGCGGCGCCGGAAACGACGCAAAGCTCCTGCTTACTGCGGGGATAGCGGTTGTTGCCTCGGATGCGGTGATGAGCTTCTTTGGTTCCATGGGCAACGATATCGGCCTTAATGCGTGGATCAACGATCATATGAACGAAACAAACCGCGGGCAGCTTGGCGCAGCCATCGCGACCCAGCCGATAATCGGCACCATCATCGGCACCGTAGTCGGCGGAATGCTTGTCGGCGCCGACGACAATTACATGAGACTTTTCATCGTGATGGGCGTTGCGGTTATCCTGTTCGGCGTGCTGTCGCTGTTTGTTATGAAGGACGCAGAGGGCCTTGCGCCGGCGAAAAAAGGGAGCTTCTCAAAGCAGTTCTTCTCTATATTCAATTTCGGGGAATACCTGAAAAACCGCGAACTGGCGTGGGTCAACCTGGCCCTTGCGGTGTATTTCATCGCATTTAACATGTATTTCACCCATATCGGCAATTACATGATCTATTATCTCGGGTTTACCGCGGATCTGATGGGCTTTATCGAGGGGATCGCGCTGATACTCGCAACACTCCTGACTATTCCCTGCACAAGGCTTTTGAACAGGGGGAAGGAACCGGTGGTGGCGGCAGCGGCCGTTGTCATCAACAGTCTCGGTGTAGGGATCATGGGTCTGTTCGTAAGGCCCGATAATATCAATACGCAGAGCCTCTTCAACCCGGTACTGTTTATCGGCATATTCCTGCTCGGTACCGGTTATGTCCTGTTTCTGCAGGCGATCACGGCATGGAGCAAGCCGCTTTACCCGGTGGATGCAAGGGGGCAGTTTGAGGGTATCAGGATCCTGTTTTTTGTGCTGATCCCTATGATCATCGCGCCGCTCATTGCCAACCCTATAATAAAACGCAGCGGCGAATTTGTGGACGAAAACGGCTTTACCGAGTATCTTCCGACCCACACGCTGCTCACGACCGGAGCGGTGCTTGTGCTACTGACCTTCCTTCCGCTCATCCCTGCATGGAAGCATCATAAAAAAGCAGGGCATTGAGCGGGACATTGAAAAGGACAAGCTGCTTTTGCATATAATTCCGGAGGTTTTTGAACCTCCGGAAAATTTTTTTAAAAAGGGTATTGACAAATGAAATATATTTGATAAAATATAATTGCATCAAACAAAAGGACACGCTATGGAAACAGAACATGTGCGCGGAAGAACAGCGCAAGCGCAGGATCGCAGGAGTGCAGGAGTGCGGAAGCGCAGCGCAAGCGCAGAAGCTGAGAGTTGATGCAAGAGCAAATGTATCGTATATGGAAGGGTGAGAATTATGGAATATGATTGCCATGAGGCAATGAAACTGGAAAACCAGCTGTGTTTTCCTCTGTACGCGGCAGCAAGGGATGTTATCGCCCGGTACACGCCATTCTTAAAACCTCTGGGGATAACCTACACGCAGTACATCGTCTTTCTTGTGCTGTGGGAAAAGGACGGGGTTCCCGTCGGAGAGATATGCGACAAGCTCAGGCTTGATAACGGAACCTTAAGTCCCCTGCTCAAAAAGATGCAGACAGAAGGTTTTGTGGAAAAACACAGAAGTCCGGAGGACGACAGAGTAGTAGTGGTTTCCCTGACGGAAAAAGGCAGAGCGCTCTTTGACAAGGCAAAGGATATTCCGTTGAAAATGGCAGGGTGTATCAAGTTCCCGCCGGAAAAAGCAAAGCAGCTTTATGATCTGCTTTACGAACTGCTTGATATGCGAAAAGAACAGTAGGAGAAAAGCAGGCCACTTTAAGCCGGAAGACCGGCAGAATGGAGAAAAACATGAAGACAGTATATGATTTCACAGTAACAGACAGAAAAGGTAATGAAGTATCGCTTGCAGACTACAAGGGCAAGGTGCTCCTCATCGTCAATACCGCTACAGGCTGCGGCTTCACACCTCATTATGAGCCCCTCGAGGAAATGTATAAGGAGCTTAAGGACAAGGGCTTCGAAATCCTTGATTTCCCCTGCAACCAGTTTGCAAACCAGGCTCCGGGCTCGGACGACGAGATCCATGAGTTCTGCACAATGAAGTTCGGCACGGATTTCCCTCAGTTTAAGAAGATAGATGTTAACGGCGAGACCGCTGATCCTCTGTTTGTTTATCTTGCTACCGAGAAGCCCTTTGAAGGCTTTGGTAAAGGCCTCAAGAACGGAATGCTCAATACCTTCACGGCGGCAAACAATAAGAAGTTCGGAGACAAGGCATACATCAAGTGGAATTTCACCAAGTTCCTTGTTGACCGCGAAGGCAATGTAGTTGCTCGTTTCGAGCCCACTGAAGACATGAAGAAAGTAAAAGAGTGCGTGATCAAGGCTGTTGAGCAGTAAGCATAAGGGCAGCAGTACAAAAATGAGAATATGACAAAAAATACTGCCGCGACGGGTCAAAAGCCCGAAACGGCAGTGTTTTTGCGATAAACCGGTATCATAGGTACCAAACGAATGGACTATGAAGTCCTGAACGGCAGTCTTTGTATTTACGTAAACGGCAGGCGAACGAAAAATACAGGAAAATACAATACAGTAAATACAGTAAATACACGCACCGGGTACACCCAAGGGCATAAAAATAGCAAATGACCGGATTGTAAACACTTACATTTTTCTCTTGATAATCACTTTATTATATGTTATTCTGCTAGTAAGTCGAAATAAGCATACGGCCTATTATGACTTAAGTGCACACAACAGGACACAAAGCTGTCTGTCACCGATGCGAAGGAAAGCGCTTACGAAAGGGATTCCATGTACAGTAATAAAGCACTTGAAAATTACATAGAGAAACTGCTTGAGGAAAGCACAACAGAGCGCCCTGTATGGAATGTGGAGAGCAGCAGGGGAGAGATCAAACCGGGCTGGAACTATATAGACGGTGTCATGATAAAGGCGCTGCTTGATTATGGCAGGATCAGCGGTAATACACGCTGTACCGCGTTTGCAAAGGACTTCATCGGAAGCCGGGTGGCTCCCGACGGTACCGTGGCAGGCTACAAAAGAGAAAAGTACAATCTAGATGATATAAATGCCGGAAAAACGCTGTTTACGCTGCTTTCTTTAACAGGCGAGGAGAAATACCGCAAGGCGCTGGACTTTATCTACAGACAGATAAAGGAGCAGCCCCGGACTTTTGAGGGGAATTTCTGGCATAAACGAATCTATCCGGAGCAGGTGTGGCTTGACGGGTTTTATATGGTCATGCCCTTCTACATGCAGTACGAAACTGCTTTTAACAACAGAGAAAATTACACGGATATCTTCCGCCAGTTCAAAAACGCAAGGCGGAGAATGAAGGACAGCGAAACAGGGCTGTATTACCACGGCTATGATGCTTCAAGGAGCATCTTCTGGTGCGATCCGCAGACGGGCCTGTCCGCGAATTTCTGGACGCGCTCGATCGGCTGGTTTTTGATGGCGCTCCTTGACACTGTGGAGCAGTGCGACAAAACAGGCTTTGAGAAAGAATATGCCATGCTCTGCGACATGTTTCGTGAACTTACTGAGGCCATGCTTAAATACAGATCCGGCAATAATTTCTGGTATCAGGTGCCTGACAAGGGAGGAACAGAGCCAAACTACGAAGAGACCAGCGGGACTGCCATAATGGCGTACTCGCTGCTCAAAGGCGCAAGGCTTGGACTTTTGCCTGAAAAATGCCGGGATATCGGGCGGGAAGTGTTTGAGAGCATCTGCAGGCGTTATATAGATGACGACGGTAATATGACTCTTGGAGGGATATGCCTTGTGGCAGGCCTCGGACCCGACAGCAACCGCCGGCGTGACGGTTCTTTTGAGTATTATATGTCGGAGCCTGTGGTGGAAAATGACGCGAAGGGTGTCGGACCGTTCCTTCTCGCATATACAGAGATGCTCCGGATATGAGACATGAGACGGGAAGCTGCAAAAACAGCAGTCTTTCTGCAGGCGGTGGCGTTATCTGAGGCCGTGTGGCCGTTCTGCCTGCCCTTCGTGAAAGAATTGTGAAAATCATTGACAACAGGGCTTGTCTGTGATATAAAAATAAAGGCTTTTTGACAAGGACGGTCGAGACCGTCCTTGTTTTTTCAAAAGAGAAGTTTGGGCGGGGAAGGCAGGATGCCGCTCTGCCAAAGAATTCAACAGAAATGGAGCAATAAGATGAAGAAAAGACTTTTCGCAGCAGTGATCGCTGCAATGCTGGTTCTTTCGCTTGCAGCCTGCGGCAAGAAGGAGAAGAAGGCAACAGATCTTGTGACTCTCGGACAGTACAAGGGCATCGAAGTAGAGAAGACAGTCATTACCGTAAGTGATGATGACGTTTCGGTCAAGATCTACAACAACCTCAAAGATAAAGTGGTTAAGGTTGACGGCTTTGACAAGGTTAAGATGTGGGATGTTGTCAATATCGACTTTACAGGATATATCAATGATGTGGCTTTTGAACACGGTTCAGGCAATGCTCCCGACCTTCTTGTCGGCTCCGGGACCTTTATTCCCGGTTTTGAAGAAGGTCTGATCGGTGCAGAGACAGGCACGACGATCAAGGTATTCACGAAGTTCCCCGATGATTACGGCGCTTCCGACCTTGCCGGCAAGGATGCGGTTTTTGTAGTTACGGTAAACGGTATTTCCAGATACCCCGAGTTTACGGATGCGTTCATTGCCGAAAATTCAAGTTACAAGACACTTGCCGAGTATCAGGCAGGCATCCGTTCCTCGCTTGAGAGCGAAGCTGAGGAGAACGTTGAATCGCGCTTTAAGAGCGATGTTCTCGAAAAGCTTATTGCCGGCTGCACTTTCGACGACACCGTTAAGGAAGATGCCGACAAATATGCTGCGGATCTGAAGTCGCTCTACACGGCATATGCTTCAAATTACGGCATCACACTTGACCAGTTCCTGTATTATTTCTACGGTGTGTCCGAAGAATACTTTAATGCCCAGCTTCCTGAGATCGCGGATTTCAACGTAAAAGCGGAGAGGGCCTTTAATGCCATCGCTGAAGTAGAGAAACTTGCGGTTTCGGACGAAGAGTACAATGCAAAGGTAAATGAGCTCATGACGAGTTCCAACGGACAGTATGCTACGGCAGCGGCCGTTGAAGAAGCTTACGGCAAGGATGAGATCAAAGCGAGCATCTTAAGCCAGAAAGCACAGGATATCGTATTTAATTCCGCAGTTGCAAAATAATGAACGGATGAGCCCGCAAACGCTGTACAAGACCGGAAGACGGACAGACAGCCGGGCGGACGATAAAACAAAATAATTAAGACGTTCCCTCAGATATGTCCTGCTTTTCCGGATGACCGGAAAGGGGGCAGATCACGGGGGAACGTTTTTTTTGTGCGATAAGCAAAAGCACCCGCCCGCAGGCTTGCCTGCCGGACAGGTGCTTAAGTGCGCGGCCCTACTCATTCACAAGCTTTGAAAAATCTTCTGCGGTAAGCGGAGTCGAGTAGTAGAAACCCTGCAGATAGTCACATCCGAAGACCTTGAACTGTTCAGCGGTCTCGGCGGTTTCAATGCCTGTTGCGACAACACGGTATCCAAGGTCCTTAAGCGAAGCTATGGAGCTGCGCATCGCCGGAACAAGGCGGTCGCTTTCGACAACCGTATCCGTAACATTTTTTGATATCTTTATGGATGTAAGCGGCATTGCGGTAAAGAGCGGGGCATCTGCCATGTTCACGGCATAATTGTCTATTGAAAAACGGATACCGACTTCGTTCAGTTTCTTCATGTTAGGAGTGAAGGTGTCGTTTACATGGGCCATCGTCTCAGCCGTGAGCTCGAATTCTATGAAATGCGGCGGGATACCGTGCCTTTCTGCGACTGCGAGTACCCTGTCGGCAAGATCTGCCTGCATACATTGAACCGGAGAAAGATTAATGCTGATCCCCTGCAAGGTGCTTCCCTCATGCAGGTGATCGTGTATGAAGCTGCAGACCCGGTCGAGGATTATCTCGCCTATTTTGACGACAAGGCCGTTTTTCTCGGCAATGGGGATGAATTCCGCGGGAGAAATATCGCCGAGCGTCTGGTCACTCAAACGGGCAAGAGCTTCTGCGTAGGTGTAACTGTTGGTCTGTGGAGAAAAGACGGGCTGGAAGAACACTTTGAATTCGTTGTTGTTTATGGCCCGGTTCAACACACGCAAAATGGCCTGCTCCCTGCGTTTCCGAACGATAGCAGCTTCCTCGAGAGAGAAATAATCGATGGCGCCGGTCTTTTTCCTGTATTCCTTAAACGCAAGATCGATGGCATCATCAACGTCTTCGGCATAGGAAATGCTCTCGGGCGCGTGAAGGAGGCAGACGGCGGGTGTAAGCCTTATATTGCTGCCGTTCTGCGTCAGCGGGGATTCGCCGAAGGCGAGGATCTTCTTTATTATCGCCTGCGTCTGGTCGTATTTGTGCGGAAGGACCAGAACAAAGCGTTTTCTTGCCACCCTGTAGATCCATGCCCTCATGACGAGGGTCGCGAGACGGTCTGCAAGTGTTTTGGCAATCTCCTGGGATGCGGTGTTCCCAAGTACCTTCTCATAGTAGTCAAGACTGTCATATTCTACACAGAGCATGGAGAAGGAATTATGCTGCCTGAAGTATGTCTCCATGGACTGCCGGAATTCCGCGGCACTTCCCGTCTTTGTAACCGGGTCTACGATATCCGAAGGGTTCTGCAGAGCAAGGTAGGCAAGCAGCAGAGCAACAGAGATCGCAAAGTTCAGCGCCAGCACATTCGGAAGCACAAACATTATCACAAGACCTATAACACAGGCCAGGGTGTATCCGTAGGAAACCCTCCGCTGTACAGCCGTCATCAGGTGCTGGTAAGTCAATACATCAACAAGTATAAAGACAATGAGCGCAAATGCCACGATGTAGCGTAGGATCATCAGCGGCCCGTGCACGCACTCATTGTTTTCGATATAGTACAAAAGCTTTGTAAAAGGCGAGGTCAGTACAAGAAGTGTGTCGATACCGGCGACAACAAGGATTATACGGCGTTTTATCTCCGTGTATTTCTGGTAGGGCCTTGTCATTGAAAGAGACATCAGACAGTAGAACACCATGCAGAACATATTCGGGATGTAATAGAGCATCTGCGCGATATACACGAGCGGCAGGGGAAGGACTTCCATATACTCGAGGGCTGCGCAGGCCAGAAGGTCGGCTGCCGTAGTTATGGCAGCACACCAAAGAAGCCTTTTGAAATAAAGGTTGGTTTCAAAAGGGTGATTCTTAAATGTGTAGAAGAGCCAGATCAGTATGAATAAATATACCAGTGAAGCGATGTCATACTCGTAAACATATTCCCCAAAAATAGTCAGCATATCATTCTCCGATGCAACTGCAAATATGTTAAATTTATAAAAAAGATACATTATCGGATACAAAAAGTCAAGAAAAAAAGGCGGGTCATTCTGAATTTTAATGTTTTGTTTTATTCGGTTAATGCGTATTTTCTTTTTTTCTTCGTGAATCTTTTGTGTTTTTGCTTGTATCGAAAAAGTGAAAGTGTTAGAATATAGTAGAAAAGGTATAAACAGGTTTATTGTGTACAAAAATAAGGCGGCCGTCCGGCAAAGGACGGTATAGGAGGCTAAAATGATTTCCAACCAGATCTTACAGAGCACGATCGAAGGCTTACGGAGCATCACCCGCGTGGATCTTGTGGTGTTCGACTCGGATGCGAAGGTTATCGCCAGTACGGTCGATCTTCCCGAATATGATGCCGACGGCGACAAGACGGCATGGGATTACCATGCTGCGGTAAAGAGCTTCGTTGATTCTCCCGCGGACAGCCAGGTCGTATCGGGATACCAGTTCTTCAAGGTTTTTGAGGACCACCAGCTCGAATATATAATCCTTGCAAAAGGCGACAGCGATGATGTCTATATGATAGGCAAAATGGCGGCTTTCCAGATCCAGAACCTGCTCGTTGCCTACAAGGAGCGCTATGATAAAGATAACTTTATCAAGAATCTCCTTCTCGACAACCTTTTGCTCGTGGATATCTATAACCGCTCGAAGAAACTGCATATCAGCACGGATGTACGCCGCAGCGTTTTCATCATCGAGACCAAGAACGAAAAGGACACAAGCGCGCTTGAAACGGTGCGCGGCCTTTATGCCGACAAATCCAAGGATTTCATAACCGCTGTTGATGAAAAGAACATTATCCTTGTCAAAGAATTAAGACAGAACGAGGGCTACGACGATCTTATGAAGACGGCCCGCGTTATCCTTGACATGCTCAACACGGAGGCTCTTTCTTCCGTGCATATCGCATACGGCACCATAGTAAACGAGATCAAGGATGTTTCGCGTTCCTACAAGGAAGCGCGCATGGCACTCGATGTAGGCAAGATATTCTACAGCGAACGCAATATCGTTGCTTACAACAATCTCGGTATCGGACGTCTTATCTACCAGCTTCCGATGCCGCTCTGCAAGATGTTCATAAAAGAGATCTTCGACGGCAAGTCGCCCGACGATCTCGATGAGGAAACGCTTACCACCATCAACAAGTTCTTCGAGAACAACCTTAACGTTTCCGAAACCTCAAGACAGCTTTATATCCACAGAAATACACTTGTTTACAGGCTTGACAAGCTCCAGAAGACTACCAACCTCGACCTGCGCGTTTTCGAAGACGCAATAACCTTCAGGATCGCGCTCATGGTAGTGAAATACATGAAGTTTATGGAAAAGTCCGAGTATTAAAAATACGGAGAATCCAATGGCATATGATGTAGAAAAGGATGCAGGCAGGAAGATAGACGCTCCGGTCATTATGTTCGAGAACGTGAGCAAAAGCTATCAGAAAAATATGCCGGCGCTTAAAAATGTCAGCTTTGAGATACGCAAGGGTGAGTTTGTGTTCATAGTCGGGGCCAGCGGTTCAGGAAAATCCACACTGATAAAGCTTATCACGCGCGAGATCAAGGCAAATAAAGGCAAAGTATTCATAAACGGGCGTGATATCGGCCGTTTGTTCAGAGGCAAGATCGCCAGATACAGAAGGGGAATAGGCGTTGTTTTCCAGGATTTCCGGCTTCTCCCCGACCTTAATGTTTACGAAAACGTGGCTTTTGCGCAGCGCGTGATAGAAGCGCCGGCAAAAGAGATCCCGAACCGTGTCGCAAAGGCTCTTGCTATCGTGGGCTTAAGCGATAAGCAGAAATCCTTCCCGGACCAGCTTTCGGGCGGCGAACAGCAGCGTGTTGCGGTTGCGCGCGCTCTTATCAACAATCCCACACTCCTACTCGCAGACGAGCCCACAGGTAACTTAGACCCGTCTAACACACGGGAGATAATGAAGCTCTTAGAGGAAGTAAACAGGAGAGGGACCACGGTCGTTGTCGTTACGCACAACAGGGAAATGGTCAACTCCATGCAGAAACGCGTCATCAAGATGGACAGGGGCCAGATCGTGAGTGATGCGAGCAAAGGCGGGTATCGGTATGTTTAAGATAACGACTTTGGGATACAACCTCAAACAGGGCATAAAGACACTTTTCAAGAGCAAAGGCTATTCCCTGGCCGCAGTAGCTACAATGACTGCGTGCATTTTTATGTTCGGAATATTTTATTTTGTTATAACAAATCTTCAGAACATGATGGAAAATGCCGAAAAAACAGTTGGGATCACAGTTTTCTTTAACGATAACCTGACCTATGACAGGATAGTCGAGATAGGCGACGAGATAAAGTCAGATGTGAGGGTGCTTAAGATCGAGTATAAATCCGCGGAGGAAACCTGGGCGGAGTACAAGGAAAAGTACCTTTCACCCGAGCTTGCCGAAACTTTCGGGAACGACAACCCGCTTGAGAACTCGGCTTCTTATACGGTTTACACGACAAATGTGGATTACCAGAGCAGCGTTACAGCCGCTATCCGCAACATAGAAGGCGTCCGGCAGGTCAACAGCGCCGAATCGCTGACGGAAACGCTGCAGAGCATCAACAGGGGCGTGACTTATGTGTCTTTCGCTCTTATCCTGCTCCTGCTCGCCATAGCCACATTCCTTATCAGCATTACGATATCCATGGGCGTTTCCGCGCACCGCGAGGAGATATCCATCATGAAGCTCATCGGCGCAACGGATTATTTCGTGCGCGGGCCGTATATCGTGGAGGGACTGTTCATAGGCGTGATCGGTTCCATAATCCCCATAGTGCTGTTAAGGCTTTCCTATGACAAACTTACGCAGGTCATTACAGAAAGGTTCTCGAGCAGCTTCGAGATGCTCACATTCCTGCCTGCGTCAACACTTTTTAAGGCACTGATCCCGCTCTCGCTGCTTATCGGGATCGGAATAAGCTTCCTTGGAAGCTATCTTACACTGAACAGGGAGTTAAGAAGGATCGACTGACAGATAAAAAAACGAGGTGAATGCATGAGAAAAGGGTTAAAAAGGATAATAGCCGTTATGGTTTCCGCTGCTTTGCTTACCGGGATGCTGTACACAAACCCGGGCGCAAGGGCATCGTCCTATGACGCCCAGATCGAGGCGGCAAAGAAGAAGCAGGAAGAACTCGAGGAGATGATAGAAAACTCCAGGAAACGCAAGGAAGAGTTCGAGAAGAAGCAGGCGGAATCGAAAGCCTACCTAGAGTCACTTTCCGGCGATATAAGCAAGGTCGAGGAGTATATCCGCGAAGTCGATATGAAGCTTGAAGAGGTAAATGCAAGGCTTAACGACCTTGAATACAAGATCTCCGAGAAGGAAGACGAACTTGCGAAGACAAAGATTGAGCTTGCGGACGCGATAGAGCGCCAGCAGGAACAGTACGCGACCATGAAAAAGCGTATCCGCTACACCTATGAGAACGGCAGCGAAACTATTCTTGAAACGCTTGCGGGGTCCCACAACATCGCGGATTTCCTGAACAGGGTCGAGTACCGCGTGAGTATCGCGGAGTATGACAATACGCTTTACGACCGCTACAAAGCCGCAACCGCACTGGTTGTTGCCACGAAGGCCTATCTTGAGGAGTCCATAAAGAACCTTGAGGAGCTGAAGGCAGAAGCGGAAGCCGAGAAGGCTTCCTGCGAAGAGCTTGCCGCAAAAAAGGGCGAGCAGCTTGAGGCATACATGGCGCGATACCAGATGGAGGACGAGCTTCTCTTTACCTACATAAGCGAGATAGACAATACGGACAAGTCCATCCAGGACCTTTACAACGAGCTTTCCGAGAACGCAAAGAAACAGGAAGACTTAAGGAAAGCCGCAGAAGAGGAAGCCCGCAGGATCGCGGAGGAGCTGGAACGCAAACGCCGCGAGGAAGCTGCGAGAAGAGCAAAAGAAGAGGCTGAGAGAAGGGCAAGGGAGGCTGCTGCAAGGGCTGCGGCCGAGCAGGCGCTCAAGAACCAGAGGCTTAAAGCTGCCGAAGGCATCACAATGACAGCCGAAACCTCGCTTCTTAAGATGATATGGCCGCTTCCCGGAGACGGAAGGACCTTTTCGGGATTTGGGCCGAGAAAGCCACCGTGTCCCGGCGCAACATCCTTCCACAACGGAGTCGATATAGGCGGCGAGTACGGGGCAACGATAGTTGCGGTACTTGCGGGAACGGTAACGATCGCGACCTACAATTCCTCCGCAGGGAACTATGTCGGGATCGACCACGGAAACGGTGTCAGCACCCGCTACTGCCATGCATCAAAGCTCCTTGTAAAGCCCGGCGAATATGTGCTCCAGGGACAGCCGATAGCTCTTGTGGGGAGCACAGGCGTATCCACCGGCCCGCATCTTCATTTTGCGGTCCTTATTAACGGCCAGTATGTGGATCCGATGAAGTATATCAAATATACAAATTAGTGTGCCGCATGTACCTGATGCGCACGCACAAAACTGTTTGCGGGCCAAATGCCCGCAAAAAGTATTTATAAAAAAGAGGTCAGACAAATGGATTTTAACAGCAACAACGGCAATGATAACAGAAACGGCCAAAGAGACGATTACAGCTTTGACAAATATAATCTGTATGACAACAGTGAAGAGCAGAAGAGAAGCTTTAAGAAAGGCATTGTAACAGGGGTGACGGTATCTCTTATCGTGGCTCTTGTCCTTGTGATCGCGGCTTTTTTCGGAAAGGATCTCATACAGGGGAATAAGGGCGGTACCGATATCACGGGGATGCCCACGAGCGGCCTGACGGAAGGAGCACAGATGCCGACGCAGGCCGGTGTAACTCCTGTGCCGACCAAGCCCGTAAAGCCCGTGGGAGGCAACATCTTCTCATCTATCACAAATGAAGAGCTTTTAAGCAAGATCAGGGAGATCAACGACATAATCGACCAGGGATCTCTTTACGGTGCAAGCGATGAAGCAAAGGTCGAAGCGGTCATTTCCGGTATCCTGAATGCCCTTAACGATAAATATGCGGCTTATTACACCGTTGAGAACATGCAGAAGTTCCAGGAGTCGACAAGCGGGACCTACAGCGGTATCGGCGCGCTGGTAAGCCAGAATCCAGACACAAAGGTCATCACCATAGTAAGACCGTTTGCCGGCGGTCCCGCGTACAACGCAGGCCTGCTGAAGGATGACGTTATCGTGAATGTTGCGGGCATTGATGTCACAAACATGGACATCAACGAAGTAGTGACCTACATGAAGGGACCTGCGGGAACGAATGTAACTATCCAGATAAGACGCGACGGGGAGCTTAAGACCTACACGCTTACACGCGCCACCATAGAAGTGCCTACCGTTGAGCACGAGATGCTTGCCGACAAGATCGGTTATATCCAGGTAACGGAGTTTGACGGTGTTACCGTGGAGCAGTTCTATTCAGCGGTCGCAGACCTTGAGAAACAGGGGATGGAAGGCCTTGTCATTGATTTAAGGGACAACCCCGGCGGGCTTGTAAGTACGGCGGTATCCCTTGTCGACAGGATCGTTCCGACAGGAGTTGTGGTCTACACAGAGGATAAAAACGGCAACAAGGATTACAACTACGCTACGACAGCAACAGAGCTCAAGATCCCCATCTGCCTGATAGTTAACGGAAACAGCGCGAGCGCGAGCGAGATATTTGCGGGCGCCTTAAGGGATTACGGAAAATGCACGATAGTCGGGACAACGACCTACGGAAAGGGCATTGTTCAGGTCATCCAGTATCTGAGCGATTATTCCGGACTTAAGTACACCATTTCACAGTATTTTACCCCGAGCGGTTACGCGGTGCACGGCGTCGGTATCGTTCCCGATGTTGTTGTGGAGCTCGATGAGGAACTCCTTAAATTATCCGAGATCCCGAAAGACAGGGACAATCAGCTTCAGGAGGCTGTAAAACAGCTTAAAAAGAAGCTCGGAAAATAAATTAAAAGAATGCTTGCAAAATAAAATACACCGTGATAATATACTTGTCAGAAAAACAGTTGTACGCACTGGAAAGACAAGGAGCTTCAGATGAGCGAGAATAAATTCTACATTATCAGCGAACGCGCATTACCGGAGGTACTGCAGAAGGTCGTTGAGGCGAAACGCCTGCTCGATTCCGAAAGGTGCATGACGGTCCAGGAGGCCGCGGATGCAGTCGGGATAAGCAGGAGTTCGTTTTATAAATACAAAGACGACGTTCAGCCGTTCCGCGAGACCATGCGCGGCAAGACAGTGAATCTGATGCTCCAGGTGGATGACACTCCGGGCCTTTTGACAAAGATCCTCGGGAAAGTGGCAAAGATCCACGCAAACATCCTGACTATCCACCAGACTATCCCCATCGGAGGCATAGCTTCCGTTACGCTCGGTATCGAGAGCTTTCCCCAGAGCGGGGATCTTACCGAGCTTATCGAGGCGGTCCGGAAGACAGAGGGCGTGCACTACGTAAAGATCCTCGGGAGAGAATGAGGCAAAGGTGTGCTTAAGGCACAATCTGACAGGAAAGGAACACGGAAAATGAAAATAGCTGTTTTGGGATATGGAACAGTCGGCTCGGGCGTAGTCGAGGTAATACGAAGGAACAAAGACAGTATAGCGAAGCGCGCGGGCGAAGAGATAGATATCAAATACGTGCTCGATCTGAGGGATTTCCCCGGAGATCCGGTACAGGATATCCTTGTACACGATTACGAGCAGATAGTGAACGACCCCGAAGTGGGCATAATAGTAGAGGTGATGGGCGGTGTCGAGCCGGCTTACACCTTTGTAAAAAGAGCCCTGCTCGCGGGAAAGAGCGTCTGCACGTCAAACAAGGAACTTGTTGCAAGGCATGGCGCCGAGCTGCTTGAGATCGCTAAAGAAAGAGCGCTCAATTTCCTTTTTGAAGCAAGCGTCGGCGGCGGCATCCCGATAATAAGACCCTTAAACCAGAGCATAACAGCTGATGAGATCGAAGAGATCACCGGTATCTTAAACGGAACAACGAACTTTATCCTCACAAAGATGCGTGACGACGGCTGCAGCTTTGAGGATGCCCTCAAAGAGGCCCAGAGCCTCGGATACGCGGAACGCAATCCGGCAGCGGACGTGGAAGGTTTTGATGCCTGCAGGAAGCTTGCGATCCTCACATCGCTTGCCTACGGAATGCATGTTTCCTTCGAAGAGATACAAACCGAAGGCATTACGAATATCACGGCTGCCGATATCGCCTATGCAAAGAAATTCGATATGGCGATCAAGCTTTTTGCCTCAAGCAGGAAGGTCGGCGACAACATATTCGCTCTTGTTGCCCCTAAGATGGTTGGCGTTAACAACCCGCTCTACACCGTAAACGGTGTATATAATGCGATCCTTGTACACGGCAATGTGCTTGGCGACGTAATGTTCTACGGCAGCGGAGCAGGAAAGCTTCCCACCGCAAGCGCAGTTGTTTCAGATGTTGTGGATGCGACAAAGCATAAACACGTCAATATAATGCAGATCTGGAGCACGAAAAAGCTCGATCTTGCTTCGAACGAAGGCCTTGTAAACAACTTCTTTGTAAGGCTTCCGAAAGATGAGAGAAAGACCGCATGGGATCGCCTGGAGATATTAAAGACAGCGCTTCTCGACGATTATCCGAACGAATTCGCGATCCTCACAAGTCCGATGTCCGAAAAGGAATTCGCAGAGAAGACCGAAGGAATGCACGTTATATCGTATATCAGGGCTCAGGCCTGAAATATGCATAAAAGCTTAATCCAATAAAAGAAAGGTAAACATATGTTAATCGTTAAGAAATTCGGCGGCACATCCGTGGCAAACAAAACGCGTATATTTAATGTGGCGCGCCGCTGCGTGGCCGAATACAAAAAAGGCAACGACGTTATCGTCGTCCTTTCGGCAATGGGAAAGTCAACAGACGAGCTTATCGAGATGGCTAAGGAGATAAACCCGAAGCCTGCGAAACGCGAGCTCGACATGCTTATGGTAACGGGCGAGCAGATATCGGTCTCGCTTATGGCTATGGCGCTTGATTCGCTCGGGGTTCCGGCGATCTCGCTCAATGCCTTCCAGGTTGCGATGCATACGACATCGGCATATGGCAACGCAAGGCTTAAAAACATCGATACCGAACGTATCAAGAATGAGCTTGAGAACAGAAAGATCGTTATAATCACAGGCTTCCAGGGCGTTGACGCGGAAAACGACTTCACGACCCTCGGACGCGGCGGTTCGGATACGACAGCCGTTGCCCTTGCCGCAGCGCTCCATGCCGATGCCTGCGAGATATACACTGATGTTGACGGCGTTTACACAGCCGATCCGCGTATCGTCAAGAACGCAAGAAAGCTTGACGAGATAACATATGATGAAATGCTTGACCTTGCTTCACTCGGTGCCGGCGTTCTGCACAACAGATCGGTAGAGATGGCCAAGAAGTATGGCGTACAGCTTGTTGTGCGCTCAAGTCTTAATGAAAACGAAGGTACCATAGTAAAGGAGAGTGCTAAAATGGAAAGAATGCTCATAAGCGGAGTTGCCGTAGATAAAGATTGCGCGCGCATTGCGGTCATCGGTCTTTTAGACCAGCCGGGCGTTGCGTTCAAACTGTTTAACCACCTTGCACATCATAACATTAACGTGGATGTTATCCTGCAGTCCATCGGACGTGACGGAACAAAGGATATAAGCTTCACCGTGGCAAAGGACAGCCTGGATGACGCTCTTGCAGTGCTCGAATCCCACAGGGAAACATCCCTTAAGTGCGATAAGATCGATGTTGACAGGGATATCGCGAAGATATCGATTGTCGGAGCCGGAATGATCTCCAATCCGGGTGTTGCGGCCAAGATGTTCGAGGCAATGTATGACGCAAACATCAACATCAAGATGATCTCGACCTCCGAGATACGCATCACCGTTATTATCGACCAGGCAGATGTTGACCGCGCGGCTGTAGCCGTTCACGACAAATTCGGCTTAGGTTCGCCCAATACCTGATAAAACAAGCTTTTTCCAAAAGGCCTTCGCAAGAAGGTCTTTTCGAGCTTATAGAAGAAGGTGTTTTTTTCAAAGAATCCAATATACCGGGAATATAAAAAGAATGAGTAAAAATTTGATCATCATAGCCATGATACTGCTTTGCGTGTGCCTTCCGGCATGCGGACACAGAGAACCGATCTTTGTGCCGACATCGACAGAGCAGCCTACAAAAGAGCCTGGAAAACCTTCCCCGACTCCGGACGGCCCGACGCTGTCGCCAACCCCGACACTCGCACCCACGCCTACGGCAACGCCGATACCCGATTGCATGAAACCCGAATGGTGGATAGAAAACAGGACAAATGATGACGTTATCATGACTTACGCGCAGATAAGGAAGCGCAACAAGGATAACGCCTCCATGAGAAAGCTGAGACTCTTAAATCTCTACACGATCGGCCCATATACCGCAAACCAGACCGTAGGGCTTATTAAAGAGTACTCTTTTCCTGCCGAAAGGGAGTATATTGACGGGAGAAAGGTCACGCAGGAGGACAAGACGGCGATACTTGCAAACCGCAACACAGCCGCACTTACAGTTATGAACCAGCGATATGCCGTTACTACGGAAAACGCCGTTATCAAGCTGCTTCCGTCAAGATCGCGCGTAACCAAGGAGGATCCGAGCTACGATTATCTTATAGAATCGGGTGAGAATATCTGCGAACCGCTGATAGTCCTGCATGAATCCGCCGACGGCGAGTGGTATTTTGTGCGCGCGACGGACTGCTACGGATGGGTACTGAAGACTTCTGTGGGCCTTTGCACGCGCGAGATATTTGACCGCTTCTGCAATTCTTTTTACGACGGCAAGGTAATGTGCGCAGTAAAGAGCGGCAAGCTTACATTTGAAGAGGCCGGGAACGGGACAAAGAGGGAACAGTACATCCGCCTTGGCACCTATTTCCCTTACGACAAGGAAAAGGGGACGATCACCATTCCTTCAAGGGACGAGGACGGCAATGCCGTGTTTAAGGAGTATAAGGCCGATGCCGAGGGGATTTCGGCACTGCTGCCCTTTACCACGAGAAATGTCGTGAAGCTTGCGACTTCGCTTCTTGGAATGCCTTATTCATGGGGCGATGAAAGCGAACTTGGCATGGACTGCTCGTCTACCGTAAAATCGATCTACAAGTGCTTTGGCTTTATCCTTCCGAGGAATTCGGGTTCTCAGCGCCAGGTCTTCGGGATCAAAAAAGATATTTCCGCTCTTGACGCAGCGGAGAAAAAGGCGTATATTCTTGACTTGCCTGCCGGAACGCTCCTGTATATGCAGGGACATATCATGCTGCTCCTCGGCGAATACAACGGAGAGCCATATATCCTGCATACGACAACAAAGACAGAGCTTGATGACGGCAGCTTTGCAGAGTACAACGCCTGCGTCATAACGGATCTCAATATCGGCAAGACCGACAAGACCTATATGCACAGGCTGCTCACGACAATCAACATCACCACAAAAGAATGACAGGCAGAAAACTGCCGCAAGCCGACTTCCCGACGCCTGCGGCGTTTTTGCGGGAACAGGAAAACAGGATCCACATGGGTAATTATTCAAAAGAAATCTCAAGACGACGCACCTTTGCGATAATCTCGCACCCGGATGCGGGCAAGACGACACTTACGGAAAAACTACTCCTTTACGGCGGCGCTATCAATCTCGCAGGCTCCGTAAAGGCCAAGAAGACCGCAAGGCACGCAGTCTCGGACTGGATGGAGATAGAAAAGGAGAGAGGTATCTCCGTTACATCCTCTGTAATGCAGTTCGAATATGACGGGTATTGCGTAAACATCCTTGATACGCCGGGCCACCAGGACTTCTCCGAGGACACCTACCGTACGCTTATGGCGGCGGATTCAGCCGTCATGGTAATAGACGGTTCGAAAGGCGTCGAGGCGCAGACGATCAAGCTTTTTAAGGTCTGTGTAATGCGTCATATCCCGATATTTACGTTTATCAATAAAATGGACCGCGAGGCAAGGGATACCTTTGAACTGCTGGACGAGATCGAGACTGTGCTCGGTATCCGCACCTGCCCGATAAACTGGCCTATAGGCTCAGGCAAGGGCTTCCAGGGTATCTACACCCGCGAAAACCAGACAATAAGCCGTTTTACCGCTGCAAACAACGGTATGAAGGAGGTTGACACCGTACAGGCAAAGATCGGCGATCCTTCGCTTGACCGGCTGATCGGCAGTGAGGCTCATGAAAAGCTTACCGGCGAGATCGAGCTTCTTGACGGCGCGTGCGACGAATTCGACCTCGAAAAGGTGCGTGCGGGACAGCTTTCTCCCGTGTTCTTCGGATCTGCACTGACAAACTTCGGCGTTGAGGATTTCTTAAAGCATTTCCTCGTTATGACGACAACGCCGCTTGCAAGGCAGTCTGATGCGGGCGTTATAGACCCCGTTGAAAACGGCTTTTCCGCATTTGTTTTCAAGATCCAGGCAAACATGAACAAGGCTCACCGTGACAGGATCGCCTTCATGCGCATCTGCTCCGGGCGCTTTGACGCAAACGAGGAAGTTTACCATGTGCAGGGCGGAAGAAAGTTCAAGCTTTCGCAGCCCCAGCAGCTTATGGCGCAGGACAGGAAGGTGCTCGACGAGGCTTACGCCGGCGATATCATCGGCGTTTTCGACCCCGGCATATTTTCTATCGGCGATACGCTCTGCGAGCCCGGAAAGAGCTTCAGGTACGAAGGCATCCCTACTTTCGCGCCGGAGCATTTCGCGAAGGTCCGCCAGGCCGATACCATGAAGCGCAAGCAGTTCATCAAGGGAATAACCCAGATCGCGCAGGAAGGCGCGATCCAGATATTCCAGGAATTCAACACCGGTATGGAAGAGATAATCGTCGGCGTTGTTGGTGTGCTGCAGTTTGACGTGCTCAAGTTCAGGCTTGAATCCGAGTACGGCGTGGAGATCCGCATGGATACGCTTCCGTACGAGCATATCCGCTGGGTATCCGGCGTTACGGATGTAGCGGGACTTTCCGTTACAAGCGACACAAAGCGCGTGAAAGACATGAAGGGCAATCCGCTTCTGCTGTTTACACATGCATGGAGCATAAACACGGTTATGGACAGGAACAAAGGGCTTGTTCTTGAAGAATTCAGGAAGAACTGAACAGAGCCGCAACAGGAACACAAAGGCTTAAAGAACGCTGCAACAGTGGGCTTTAAGCCTTTTTTGAAAAAAGTCACGGGACCTGTATGCAAGGAGGTATGTAAAGTGGAATTAAGGGTGACGGATCAAGTGCGCTGCAAGATCAACAAAGGCATGTTCGGACTGTTTTTCGAGGACATAAACTATGCCCTTGACGGCGGGCTGCATGCTGAAATGATCGAGAACCGCAGCTTTGAGTTTTTTGACTGCGGCGGCAGCAAATATAACTGGTACAAGCATTTTGATTTCGGCTACGGCTGGATGGCAAGAAACGGGGCAGTGATACGGATCGAGGCAGAAAAGCCCTTAAACCGTATTAATCCTCATTACTTAAGGTTTGAGGCACAGGAAGCCGGTGCACTTGTCGCAAACAAGGCATATGACGGCATTGCGCTTGCCCTCGGGAAAGAGTATATTATAAGCTTTTATGCAAGGGCGGACAGGCCGGCGAAGATTTCCGCAGAGCTAAGGCGTGGGATAAACAGTGATAAAATGCTTGCGGGAAAGGCCGATTTTACTGTGGACAGCACCGACTGGAAGCGGTATACCGCGAAGATCAGGGTTGAAGAAGACCCAAGCCACGGAGCCTTCTGTATAGTTGCAAAGGAGCCCTGTGTTGTATTTTTCGACTTTGTAAGCCTTAAACCTGCCGATGCGGTTTACGGTGTGTTCCGCAAGGACATCGCGGATGCCTTAAAGGAGCTTCAGCCGGGATTTTTGCGCTTTCCCGGCGGATGCATAGTAGAGGGAAATACCCTTGACAACATGTACAAGTGGAAGCTCAGTGTAGGGAAGCCCGAGGAGCGCAAAGCCAACTGGAACAGGTGGGCCGTGCATAACAACAACGGACACGGGCCGTTCTCGCACTACAATCAGACCCTCGGAGTAGGCTATTACGAGTACTTCCTGCTCTGTGAATACATAGGCGCAAAGCCCCTGCCCGTCTGCAATGTGGGCATGGCATGCCAGTATGAATCGATTGAAAGGTTTGAGCTCGAAGACGAGATCTTTCAGTGTTTTGTGCAGGATGCCCTGGACCTTATTGAATTTGCAAACGGAGACGAGACCACAAAGTGGGGCGGCCTGCGGGTGCAGATGGGCCACAAAGTGCCTTTTGGCCTTGAGATGCTGGGAATAGGCAACGAACAGTGGGAGACGCCCGAATCACGCTTCTTTGAGCGCTACAGGGCGTTTGAGAAGGCAATACATGAAAAATACCCCGACATAAAGCTTATCGGGTCCGCAGGACCGGATGTGACAAGCAGGCATTATACGGATGCCTGGGAATTCTACAGGAAAGAAGCCGAAAAGAACAGCACATTCGCGTACGCGATAGATGAACATTACTACGTTTCTCCTGAATGGATGCTTGAAAACAACTGCTTTTATGACGATTATCCGAGAAATATAGGCGTTTTTGCGGGCGAATATGCCGCTCATTCGGGCGAATTCACTACCGACCCCAACAGGAACAACCTGGAGGCGGCTTTGGCCGAGGCAGCGTTCATGACAGGGCTTGAACGTAACGCCGATGTGGTGAAGCTTGCTTCGTATGCGCCGCTGCTTGCAAGAAAGGGCTACACGCAGTGGGCACCGGATCTTATCTGGTTTGACGAACGCACTGTGTGCAGGACTCCGAACTATTACATTCAGAAGTTCTTCTCTACCTGCACGGGCGACGAGGAGCTTGTTATCGAAGATCTCGCAGAACTGCGTGAAAAAGGCATTTTTGCAAGCGCATCAAGAGACTCTGCGACAGGAAAAGTCTTTATAAAGCTGGTAAATACTACGGAAACCGGGCTTCGGATCCCGCTTGAGATCGAAAACATTAAGGCCGCAAAGGTTATGGGCAGCTATATCAGCGGAAACCCAAGCGCTTACAACAGCACGGATAACATCGGCAATATTTCCGTACGCAGATACGAGGCGGAATATGACGGCAGCGTGAGCCTTGAAGCCGACAGCGTAAATGTGCTGGAAATAGAGTGAGGGAAGGGCATAAGAAGGCCGGAACGGTTAAATATTTCTCAACAAAGAAAAAAGGTGCGGCATTGACCGCACCTTTGCTTTACCGGATGTGAACCGGGATGATTCATGCTTCTTCGTCTGTTTCCTTTGCACCTGAGATATCGATGGATACATACTCTCTGTTGGAGGTATCGGCTGTTTCATCAGTGTCGAGATCGTCTTCATCTACTTCGAGAGTGTCGTCAAGATCGTCGTCCGAAGGGGTCTCAACAAAGTTCTTGTAAACATAGAAAGCTCCGGCAGCGAGACCTGCAAGGATCGCGGTACCTGTCAAAAATTTTCCGAATTTTTTCATGACTGAAAGCTCCTTTCATGATGTAGGCACTATTATACGCCCTTTTTGTGAAAAAATAAAGTCCTATTTTTGCAGGATTTGACGAACCGGGGAAAACGTGCTATAATGCACCGTGGTCACCGGATGCGGGTTCAAGTCCTGTCGTCCGCTGTTTTATGGGTTGTACAGTGCGCGGATGTAGCTCAACCGGTTAGAGCGGTGGCCGGTTTAAAAATTTGTGGTTCAAAAATAAAAAAACACTTGCATTATTTGAAAAGCTGTGATATTATATCGTTTGTTCTGAACAGGACATATTATTGGGCTATCGCCAAACGGTAAGGCAACGGACTCTGACTCCGTCATTTTCAAGGTTCGAATCCTTGTAGCCCAGCTGCACCCCGGTAGATTTACCGGGGTTTTTGCGCGCTTTTTCACCTTTTTTATTGATTTGAACCGGGCATAATGTATAATTATTTATGGGGAGGGTATGCATTCGTACCTTCCCCGAAAACTATATATGTTAAAGGAGTATACTATGGCAAAAGTATGTCCCAGCTGCGGTATGGAACTCGAAGACAACGCGAAATTCTGTTTCAGATGCGGCGCAAACATGGCTGAGGTCATGACAAACGGAGCAACGCAACCCACTCAAACCGGGGCAGTTTACACCAGCTCGACCGGAGCAACAGGCTTCGTAGGTTCCACAGAAGGTGGCTCATTCTCTCTCAAGAACGGAAGGTTTATGAATATCCTGTCCGGTGAGGGCTTTGTTAAAGAAGATGCCATCATCACAGACAGAAGACTGTATTACAGTGCGCGTTCCGGCCTTGTCAACATCAATTCCAGAGAGGAAGTTGTTGATATAGCAGACATCACGGGTACCAAGATTACAGATTTTAAGCCCTATTCATTGTTTATCTATGCAGGATTGGTATTCCTTATCGCGCTGATCTTAAACGGCATAACACATGAGGGCTGGATGACTATGATCGGCCTTTTATTGGCAGGCATACTTGTGGCAACTTTCTTTATCGCCAAAAAATCACATCTTCGCATTGAATATGCCGGTGGCAATATTAATTTCAGTGTAAAGAAGTATGGCTTACAGAATGTACGCGCTTTCCAACGTCAGATATATATTGCCAAAGAGAAACTTAATAAACAAAAAGACTGATCAAAAGCCTGATAAATAATCTATAAAAGCGGCAGAATTCCTGTGAAAAGGACGCTCTGCCGCTTTTTCCTTTCCGGAAGACTTTCGTTTTTGAGAAAAATGTGGTAGAATGTATGGCATAGATCCGATTCGAAGGATCTTAACCAATATGCCTATAAACAGGGAGTGTGAGTATAAGTGGATAAACAAAGGAAGTGGATCATCCCCACAGTAGGAACTGCGTTGATACTGCTTGTCGGCGGGCTTTTGGCCAGCTGTTATTTCAACGCGCCCGAAAGCACGGGAACGCCTACCGAGGCGCTTGTAAATACTGCAAAGCCGGATCCTGTGGTAACAGATACCCCGACTCCAAAGCCGACGGATACGCCGACTCCGGTGCCATCGCCCACAGCGACCAACACACCGACGCCCACAGTAACAAATACGCCTACGCCGACTGCGACGGACACCCCAACACCCACGCCCACAGCAACAAATACGCCGACACCTACGCCTACAGCGACAAATACACCAACGCCAACGGCAACAAATACACCAACCCCGAAACCTACAGCAACAAACATGCCCACTCCAAAGCCTGCGGCAACAAAAGCTCCTACTCCGAAGCCTACGGCAACCGGAACTCCAACCCCGACCCCGACTCCCACAGCCATCGTGAAGCCTACTCCATACCCGGGTGCTGAAAGAGTAACAGATTTTGTGGAATTTGGTTTTATCGAGAGCAAGATGCCCGGGATGATGGTCTATCTGGGAGTTTATGATGAAACGCTTTATGCCCAGTATTGCCAGGCCTTCCAGGGATACCTGAACGGCCCCATATCATGGGACCGCAGAGAGCAGCTGCAGCCCTACGAGTGGAAGAGCAAGCTTGAGGAAAACGGCCTGCCGGCCATACATTTTGCGGACGAGTCAGGAACGATACCAGCAGTATTCAACGGCAAAAAGGTAAACGCCGCGGACGAGAGCACCTTGTGGTACTTTGACTGGAACGAGTTTATGAACAGGATGTATTCCGGCATAGAGCCTGCGGTTTCATCCGAGGAAAGCCGATATTACGGGCTTTCCGCAGAGCAGCTGTACTGCTATGTTCACGGCACCGGGACCTTCAAAGCGCGCCTTCAGGAGATTAAAAACAAGCTTTCGCAGTAAATAACTTCACAGACTCTTTACAGTGTTTATATTGACAGCCGGACCGGTTATGTTATACTTTTTGTAAACAGACCGGCCCGGCCGTTGTTTATAAACGGGCGGGAACCGGCATACCCGCTTTATGGGACGCTGCAGGCAGCGGGAATTTCGGAGGAGATCATGGACGAGGAAAGAACAGAGCTTGAAATGCAGGAAAGCGAGAACACATCAGCCGAAACTACGGAAGTCATTCAGGAAGAGACCTTCACCATCGGCGATATTGCAGAGCCTCTGCGCTTTGAAGTATCGACAGCCGTGGATAAAAACGACCTTAAAGAACTTGCGGACGCAGGCTACAACAACGCAAAGGATACAATGAAAGCGGATTCGAGGATAGATCCTGTCGTTGGGGTGTGCGGGTTCTTTGCCGTGGCATGCCTTTGCGTAAGCACGTATAATGCCGTAAAAAACGGTTTTGATGCCTTGGTGATCACCCTGATGGTATGCTATGTACTGGTTGCTGTTTTCTGCCTTTGCAAGCCGCTGCAGAGACTTGTGGGACGGTTATTTTACGGACTTGGGTTTGCTAAAAAGCTCAAACTGAACGCAGCCGGGAAAAAAGCCGCTTTTGACGCGCTTTCGGTTGCTTTTGAAGAAAACGGTGAAGAGCGTATCCTGTATTATGATGCAATGTGGACAGGCTACATCACCGATAAATACTATGTTTTCCATGCCGATGACAAGACCATCCTGCCTGTTTCAAAGGAAAATGTCCTTTCTGCCGGTGACGGCAAAACAGCAGTGGAAATGCAGGAATTCTTCGAAAACTGTATCCATAAGGCCGACAAGACCGCGCCCGAGGAGGAAGTTCCGGATATCACAAGATAGGCCGGGGCCGTATCCGGACGCACAAAAGAAAAATGTTTAAATTCACATAGAAAATGCAAGTTTTTATTGACTTTTTTATTTACGTGGGATATAATGATGCGACAAAGCGGTGGTCGAAAGACCACTTCTTTGATGTTTTATGCATGTAAGAGAAGGAGTTTGCAATGGCTGAAGAATTAAAAAGCAACATAATCACCCGCAAACGCAAAGATGAGCTGGAAGCGGAACTTGACGAGTTAAAAAACATAAAGCGTAAAGAGATTTCCGAGAAGATCAAGGAAGCACGCGAGCAGGGCGATCTTTCCGAAAACGCTGAGTATGACGCAGCAAAAGAGGAACAGCGCGATATCGAGCATCGTATCGTAGAGCTTGAGAATTTCCTCGGAAATGTAGAGATAATCGATGAAGACGACCTTGACGTAAAGGTAGTGTCGGTCGGCAGCATCGTAAAGGTTCTCGACAAAGAGACCGATGAGCAGATCACATATCAGATTCTTGGCGCAAGCGAGGCGAATATCCTTCAGAACAAGATATCCAACGAATCGCCTCTTGGCAAGGCACTCCTTGGACACAAGCGCAACGAGGTGGTTACGGTTGCCGCTCCTTCCGGAGAGCTTAAATACAAGATTCTTAAGATTGATAAACCTAATTGATCAGGTTTTCGCATCGGCCCGGTCGATGCGTTTTTTTTACCCGAAGAGGCATTAAAGACACACAGCGCTTTGCCCGCTAAAGCCGGACAGGGCGTGAACCCCCATAAAAAACCGGAGGCACATATATGGCACAGGAAAACGAAAACACCCTTCAGACCGCAGAGGAACTGAGCTCACTGCTTAAGATACGCCGCGAAAAGCTCGCAGCTCTCCAGGAAGCAGGCAAGGATCCTTTCGTTATCACGAAATTCGACCAGACACATCACACCGATGAAGCGATAGCGCTCTACGAAGCCAAAGAAAAGGAGCTTCTCGCGGGACGCCCTGAGGTTGACGTGACAGGCCTTGACGAGCAGGCAGCCCGTGAGGCGAAAAAAGCTGATTACAACGAGCGCAGGGCCATCATGGACGCCCACCCCATCAACGTATCCCTTGCGGGCCGCATGATGTTCAAGCGCGTAATGGGCAAGGCCGCATTCTGCAACATCCGTGACTTAAAGGGCAACATCCAGGCTTACGTTTCAAGGGATGCCCTCGGCGAAGATGCTTATTCGGATTTCAAAAAGTCGGATATCGGTGATATCTACGGCCTTAAAGGCTATATGTTCCGTACCATGACGGGCGAGATTTCCGTACATGTGACGGAGATGACGCTCCTTACAAAGAGCCTCCAGATCCTTCCGGAGAAGTTCCACGGCCTTACGGACACGGACCAGAGATATCGTCAGCGTTATGTTGACCTTATCATGAATCAGGACAGCCGCGAAGTTTTCATCAAGCGGTCAAAGATCATAAGCAAGATCCGCAGCTTCCTTGCTGACAGGGATTTCATGGAGGTTGAGACCCCCACGCTCGTTCCAAATGCCGGCGGCGCAGCTGCCCGTCCTTTCGAGACGCATTACAATGCTCTTGACGAGGATGTAAAGCTTCGCATTTCACTTGAGCTTTACTTAAAGCGCCTTATCGTAGGCGGCCTTGAGCGTGTTTACGAGATCGGCCGCGTTTACCGTAACGAGGGCATCGACACCCGCCACAACCCCGAATTTACACTGATGGAGCTCTATCAGGCATATACCGATTATTACGGGATGATGGAGCTTACGGAGAGCATGTTCCGCTATCTTGCGCAGGAAGTATGCGGCAGCACCACGATCACGTACCAGGGCACCGAGATCGACCTCGGAAAGCCTTTCAGGCGCCTTACGATGACCGATGCCATCAAGGAATATGCAGGTGTTGATTTCGATACCGTCGCTACCGACGAAGAGGCTAAGGCTATCGCAAAAGAGCATCATATCGAGTTCGAGCCTCACCACAAGAAGGGTGATATCGTGAACCTTTTCTTTGAGGAATTCTGCGAGAAGAACCTTGTGCAGCCCACATTTATCATGGATCATCCGCTTGCCATCTCGCCGCTTACAAAGAAAAAGCCGTCGGATCCAAGCAAGGTAGAGCGCTTCGAGCTCTTCATCAACACATGGGAGATGTGCAACGCGTACTCGGAGCTTAACGATCCTATTGACCAGCGCGAGCGTTTCAAGGAACAGGATGCACTTGCGGACGCAGGGGATGAGGAAGCGAACCACACAGATGAAGACTTCCTTAACGCACTGGAGATAGGCATGCCGCCCACAGGCGGTATCGGCTACGGCATAGACAGGCTTGTCATGCTGCTTACGGATTCTGCAGCGATAAGGGATGTCCTATTATTTCCAACTTTGAAAAATAATGGAAATTCAACAGCTAAGAAGCCCGCAGACAGCCCTGCAGCTGTACCGAACGAGAAGATCGATTTTTCAAACGTCAAGATCGAGCCTTTATTCGAGGAGTATGTTGACTTTGAGACCTTCTCAAAGAGCGATTTCCGTGCCGTAAAGGTTAAGGAATGTGTGGCAGTTCCCAAGTCCAAGAAACTTCTTCGGTTTACGCTTGACGACGGTACAGGCACAGACCGCACAATTCTGTCCGGTATCCATGCATTCTATGAGCCCGAAGAGCTTGTAGGAAAGACACTTATCGCGATAACAAATCTTCCGCCCAGAGCAATGATGGGCATTGAGTCCAACGGCATGCTGCTTTCCGCAGTTAACGGTAAAAAGGATTCCGACGAGGAAGAACTTCACCTGATAATGGTGGATAACCACATTCCCGCGGGAGCAAAGCTTTATTGATCCTGCCGCTTTTTAAGAATATATACAGACCGTTTTCCGGGTGTTCGGAAAACGGTCTTTTTTGTTGAAAATCTACGGATTTTCGTATATGATCTACTATGAATGGGGCTATTTTGAAGTGAGGGAATACTGATCTGATGAACATACAGATTTCATTTTTAAGTGTTCCTTGGCATATTATTTGGCATATTATTGAAAGGAGCGGTCATGGAATATATTCATGTAACAAAAGATAACCTCGAAAAGGAGCATATTTGCTGCGCGATATCAAATAATAAGGATGTTCAGGTTTCTTCTAAGAAGGCATGGCTTTCGGAGAGGTTTGATGAAGGACTTGTTTTCCTAAAGAGCGTAGAGCGCGGAAAGTGCTTTATAGAATATATCCCGGCGGAAAACGCATGGATTCCGATAGAGGCAGATGGATATATGTACATTGATTGTCCATGGGTGTCCGGGGCTTTCAAAGGACATGGATATTCTACTGATCTACTTACTGCCTGTAT
>JAEEGL010138036.1_pt1 | contig 48701 bp, 41 predicted proteins | sample 9134231 | NCBI WGS metagenome assembly JAEEGL01 (sample SAMN16246548, study PRJNA631951) | gut metagenome | biome: gut microbiome; feature: rumen; material: fiber-attached | host: Bos | place: Iran: Karaj | collected 2018-10 | reverse complement strand
TGGGCATTATTACTTGTCTGTTTTTCCACCTGCTTCGTTGCCTTCACTTGCCGATGCCACCGCATCGACGCGTTCAGGCGCCTTGCAGGATGGAGAAAACATCCTGCGTAAAATGTCCAGATATTTGAAAACAGCAACACTAGTCCGGGAATAGGAGAATGGGATGAATCGCAACGAGTTTTTGGTTTGTAGAGAATATGCTTCGATCGACCTGGCGTTTTCGCTTTTCAATCTGCGCGGCATGCAGGAGGATACGGACGAGGACGAGCCGGATCGAAAGGTGCTTCTCGGTGAGGGAGAGAAGACCTCGTATGAGCGTTTTGAAAAATACCTTCGCGAGGTTCTCCGGATCACCGGGGAAGAAGAGGATGTCAGGGTGCAGCTGGGGATGCTGGCAGAAGAGATCGAGCCGGCGCTTCGCGAACTCAGACGTGACAACAAGGCGCGCATGGAGTTTTTCACGGCGCTTACCGATCGTTTGGTCGCATATGAATATGTGCTGAATCGGTGTGAACTCAAGTATTCGCCGGAGAAAAGGCTGGATGACTTCTTAAAGTCCAATCCGGAGGACGCGTTTTTGAACCGACTGATCATGTATCTCACTAGGGACCGTGACCAGCGGGTATTCGGAACCAAGCTTCAGTCGGTGATCGGTGAGATCCCGATCCAGATCACGAAAAATAAGCTCTTTGAGCGGATCGACGGGACGTTCTCTCTGTATCTGGACTCAGATGAGACCGCGCTGAATGAGTTGATCTATATGCTCCGTATGGCGGGACTGGTCGCGAAGACAGACGAGGATACGATAGAGATTTATCCGCTGTTGAAGCAGACGCTGAAGGATTTTGAAGAGACGGAACTTATGACGATGCCGGAGGAGCGGTACAATCTGCTTCGCGATGAGGTATTCTCACTGTCCGGAAAACTTCAGTTCATCATGGATTATTACTGTGAGTTGCAGCGCTGTACCAATGATCTGTTGTCGCTCTGCCTGGTGCGTAAGTGGCTGCCGGGAGAGGATGAATTGTTCGGCGAGGCCGAGAAGGGCGCAGTGCTCAGTTGCCTTGATAAGCCGGACGAGGAGAGCCTGGTGCCCTTGGAGGGGCGTATCGAGGCCGTATCGGAGCGCCTCCAGCGCCAGATGGCACAGGTTGAGGCACCGGATATGAACGGCGAGGAAGAAGAGGAGTACTTAGATATCGCTACACTTGCGAGACTCCTTTCCAATAGTATGTTCGCGGATATCGATCCGCTTTTTGTCGAGTCAAAGAAGGTGACGAAGGAGACGATCCGAGAGAAAGAAGATGTGTTCTTTGAGGAATTGGCGGAGGCGATGAAGTCCTCCCAGAAGCCGGTGAAAAAGGCAATCATAGCCAAGGTGCTCGAGAAGCTGCCGCCATTTTTGACCAGCCAGAACACGATCGAGGAGTATGTACGTACCAATCTGTTCGGTTGTCGGGATAAGGCTGAAAAATGCGCTGTTATGGCGATTCTGATCGAGATGATGGAGGATTAGATCACGTCGGGCCCGTCCGGCAAAGGATGACAGGAGGTAAGGATGCTGTACTGGTATCGTGACCTGATGGTCGATGACAGTTTGAAGAGAAAGACCGAGCGGCATATTTTTCGTGTGGAGCGATATTATCGCGCCTTGCCGAAGAGTAAGATTTTCCGTGACAAAAAGAGCTGGTGGGAACGCTACGTCGGCAAGAAGATCCCGTGGAGGGATTATGTGGTGATGATGAGGGCGTCCAATCCGGACAATCTTTTTGATATTATGGGAATACGGCAGTGGATTTTCCGCCACTATGAGCGGACGGATATGTATGTGGTCGGCATTTTTTCCTCCGAGTACGTCGCAATCAATCATTTGGAAGCGTTGTTGTCGGAAGGATATGAGAAGGACCCGGACTATGATCCGCGAAAAAAATTTGAAAATGATGAGGATTATGTAACCTATACGGCTGAGGAAGTTGGAGCGGTTCAGCCAACGGAAGCCGAGGAAGATGAGGCTGCGGCAGAAGAGTCTCAGGAAGAAGAAACGGTGGAACAGTGAGTCAAAACAGAAAGCGAGCCTGCATATGATGATTGCTCTTTCCATATTAAAGTGGATCGGAATCGTGCTGGGATGCCTGGTGTTGGGAATCTTGGCGCTGGCTTTGCTTATCCTTCTCGTGGTTTTGTTCGTTCCGTTCCGATATCGGGCGGTCGTGGCGACAGATGAGACCGGAGAGAAAAAAGTGGTCTACGGTTTCGGCGTCTACTGGCTGGCGCATGCGATCAGTGTGAGGAAGGAACCGGAGACAGATGAGATTGTGATACGACTCTTTGGCATACCGATCCGAAGGATGGGGGGCGAGTCAGAAGAAAAAGAGGATTTTTCGGCGGATGACATCTGGGAGGAAGATTTTATGGACGAGACGTCCCCACCCGAAGAGCCGGTGACAGCTGAGGAGCCGTCGCGGATTACGGAGGATTTGGCGCGGATTGCTGATGAGGAAGTAAAACTATCCGAATCGTCCGCTGATGAGATCGGTGGTGTCAGGGAGACAGCGATAGAAGAATTGGAAGATTTTTCAGAGGAAGAGAACAGGAAAGAGAAGAAGGAAAAAGAAAAGCGGAAGACAGAAGTAGAAAGCGATGAGACTCGGACGGAAGAGAAAGAGCATCTGTCACCGCCCGCGAGGTTTGCAAAGGCGGTTCGCGACAAGGTCGATGGAATAAAAAAGAAGATTCGCAACACTTTTAAGAAAATTCGCTTTATTTTTTACAAGATATCTAGTATAATAGATTTTGTGAAAGATCGCGCGTCAAGGCGAACAGTTAAAAAACTGATGAAAGAGCTGGTGGCAGCGATCCGGTATGTCGGACCGAAGAAGATCAGCGGATCGTTGGAATTCGGTACCGGAGATCCCGGCAGTACGGGGATGATCCTCTGTGGCGTGAGCCTGTGCAGGCTTGCCTATAAGAAAGATGTCTCGATACGACCGAACTTCGAGGAGAAGTGTCTGGTCGGTGACTGTACCGTGCGAGGGCGTGTCCGAGTGGTTTACTTTGTACGGATGGGACTTCGGATATGGTTTAATAAGGATGTACATCATCTGTGGCGGAGATACCGTCGGATGAAGAAGGATTTCAAAAAGCAGGGGGAGGCCCTGAGCTTGGATTCATAGGAGGAATAACCAATGTCAGAAAACAAATTTGGAGAAACGATGGAGTCTCTTTTCAAAGGGATGGATACTTTTATTTCATCGAAGACGGTTGTCGGTGATGCCGTAAAGTTTGATGATGGTACGATCGTCCTTCCGCTCGTCGATGTCAGCTTTGGTGTGGCTGCCGGAGCCTTTGCCAACGACGGTGACAAGAAGAACAACGGTGGTGGCGGTATGGGTGGAAAGATCCAGCCGAGTGCCGTGCTCGTCATCAAGGATGGTACATCGAAGCTTGTCAATGTCAAGAATCAGAGCGGCATGACGAAGATCCTGGATATGGTTCCGGATTTTGTCGACAAGTTTGCCGGCGGCGACGATGACGAAGACAAGAAAGATAAGAAGAAAAAGAAGAAAAAGGACAAGGATAAGGACGCGAAGTCGGACGAAACCGTGGTAGAAGAATTCACCGACGGAGATGTCGTTGTTCACGACGTGTGAGGTCGTTTTTCTGAAAAAATTACATTTTTTGAAAAAAATGCTTGCATTTCCGATCAATCTTTGGTAAAATAACGTCGTTTATGTGATTTATGTAAGGAGGTGCAGTCATGGCTAAATGTGCGATCTGTGGAAAAGGCGTTCATTTCGGTAACGCAGTCAGCCACTCACACAGACGGAGTAATAAGATTTGGAAGTCGAATCTGAAGTCTGTTCGCGTGAAGACGAATGGTGGTTCCAAGAAAATGTATGTATGTACATCGTGCCTCCGTTCAGGCAAAGTAAGCCGAGCATAATCGGCCGAAAGGACATACATCGTCCTTTCCCACTGATAGATAAGTAAGCGGTAATCGAAAAGGATTACCGCTTTTTTGTGCGAATAGCGAACGCCATGCAGGAAAGCTTGCTTTCCATGCATGGCTGAGCAAACGGTCATCGAGAAAGCTTTGCTTTCGAGATGACAGCGCATGGACGAGTAGGGGGATGAATCCCCCTACTCGATCCCGCCCGTGTAAGGAAACTTGTCCCTTTGGTGCACGTGAGCGGCGCGTGAGCAGAGGGCAGGCCTCTGCTCGATTTGTGCTTGCCTTTTTTGTTGAAATGTGATAGTCTATTGTAGTGAACGAATGTGCCGTTCGGGGCATTTTTGATAATCCACCTCGAAAGAGGTTATGAAATGGAGGAATCCGATATGAAGGGACAGATGGATACGGAATTGGGTACGATCGTGATCGATGAAGATGTGTTGGGCAAGTACGCCGGTTCGGCAGCTGTTGGGTGCTTCGGCGTGGTCGGCATGGCTTCGGTCAACATGAAAGACGGTATCGTAAAGCTTTTGAAGCGCGACAACCTCCGTCATGGCGTGAATATCACGATGGTAGACGGGAAGCTTCGTGTCGAGCTCCACATCATCGTGGCTTTCGGTGTCAGCATTCTCGCTGTTGCTGAGAATCTGGTGGATACGGTGCGCTACAACCTCGAGGAGTTTACCGGAATGGATGTAGGCAAGATCATCGTATGCGTTGAAGGTGTGCGTGTGGTTGACTGAGTATGACCGCCGATTTTTGACAATCCGAAGGAAACCTGATCAAGGAGGAATAGAATGCTGATCCAGACGATAGACGCTTCCGTGATTCGCCGGTGTTTTCTGGCCGGTGCGAAGGCGTTGGATGCCAATAAAGAAATAGTCAATGAGTTAAACGTGTTCCCGGTGCCGGATGGTGATACCGGAACCAATATGACCATGACGATCATGTCCGCGGCGCGTGAAGTGGCCGCGTTACCGGAAGAGCCGGACATGAAGACGCTTTGCAAGGCAATCTCCGGTGGCTCGCTTAAGGGCGCGCGTGGAAACTCCGGTGTTATCCTGTCCCAGCTTTTGCGTGGTTTTACCAAGGGGATCCAGGATGTGAAGGAAGTGGATGTGCCGATCCTGCAGGCGGCATTTGAGCGTGCGGTCGGACAGGCCTACAAGGCAGTTATGAAGCCGAAGGAGGGAACGATCCTCACGGTGGCCAGAGGGGGCGCCGAGAAGGCTTTTGAGATGGTAGAGACAACGGACAATCTCGTGGAGATGGTCAATGCCGTTTTGATCCATATGGAAGATGTGCTTGAGCAGACACCGGATATGCTTCCGGTGCTGAAGGAAGCCGGGGTAGTGGATTCCGGCGGCCAGGGCCTGCTGTACTTCCTGCAGGGATGCTATGATGTCCTGCTCGGTCGTGAGGTGGATACCGATATCGACGAGACAGCCGGTACCGTGAATCATCAGGCGGGAGCCGGAGAGATGACCGGATCGCTTCGCGCCGATGCGAATGTAGTTGCCGATGCCGATATCAAGTTCGGCTATTGTACAGAATTTATCATCATGCTTGAGAATGAGTTTACGGATGATATGGAGCATGATTTCAAAGGATTTTTGAGTTCGATCGGAGATTCCATCGTCTGCGTGGCGGATGATGAGGTGGTCAAGGTTCACGTCCACACCAACGATCCCGGACTTGCTATCCAGCGTGCATTGACATACGGTCAGCTGACACGTATGAAGATTGATAACATGCGTCAGGAGCACCATGAGCGTGTCATCCAGAACGCAGAGAAGGTTGCTGCCGAGCAGGCGGCTGCGGACGCGGCGAAGGCACCGAAGGAACCGGAGAAGTTCCCGCACAAGGAGAACGCTTTCATCAGTGTATCGGCCGGTGAGGGAATCAGTGATATTTTCCGTGATCTCGGTGTGGATATCATCATCGAGGGCGGTCAGACGATGAACCCCAGTACGGAGGATATCCTGACGGCGATCGACCGGTTGGATGCGGACCACATCTTCATCCTTCCGAATAACGGCAATATCCTTTTGGCTGCCAACCAGGCGAAGAGCATGGCGAAGAATCAGGATGTTCACGTGATCCAGTCGAAAAATATCCCGCAGGGTATCGCGGCGATGCTCGGTTTCATCGACGGGGTGGAAGCCGAAGATAACGAAGCGTCGATGAATGAGTCGATCACTGAGATTCGCGAGGGCGAGGTGACATACGCGGTTCGCGATACGACGGTTGACGGCAAGGAAATCAAAAACGGTGATATCATGGGTATCTGCGGCAAGAAGATCGAGGCGGTCGGCACGGATATCGTGGATACGACCGTGGATCTGATCCGTTCGATGCTTACCGATGAATCCGAACTCGTTACCCTCTACTACGGAGAGGGAGCGGACGAAGAGCAGGCGGCGAAGATCGCTTCGAAGATCGGCCTTGAGAGGCTCGACGTTGATTTTGAAATACAATTCGGAGGCCAGCCGATTTACTATTATTTTATATCGGTGGAATAAGGTTTTGGAATTATAGCCGAGGCATTTGGTTATATATCCGTGAGGGACTGCGCTTGCGCCAGTTCCGAACGCAGCACTGCACGCGTGCGAATACCGACGCTTCGCGTCGCTTATACGCGCGCTGCGCAGTGTCGTTCGCAAAAGGTCCCTCACCGGATATATTTACCAAATGCCTCTTTTTATGCGTATCAAAACCTACATCTAGCGGTTGATTTATCGGAGAATTGTGATATAATAGTACTGCTGCGAGTAAAAAACCTTTGAGAATTGATAGATTATGTATAATATATCACGAATTATACGATAAGGAGGACAGGCCGAATGGATGAACCGATCTATCTGGAATACCTTCGCGATGAATCGGAGGAGAAGGAAGAGCAGAAGGAGAAGCGGATCCCCAGCTTCGCGATGATTCCGTACTACAGTTTGAGAGACGGAAACATCGAGGGTGTGATGAGCTGTAAGGCTCTGATCGACAGTGTGGACGGCGATAAGCTCTCGAATGACGAACTGATGAATAAGAAGTTCCTCTTTGTGTCATCGACAACGATGGCGGCCTTCTTCGCGATGCAGGGCGGGATGCAGACAGAAGCGGCTACAGCGCTGAAGAATCTCTATATCAGCCGAATGGATGATTGCAAGACCATCGAGGCGGTGGACGAACTGCATACGATCATGTTCCTTGACTTTACGAGAAAAGTGCAGGAGAGCAAGGAGTTCATCGAGGAGAGTCAGGCGGCTGAGGAAAAAGGCCGTGCGAAGATCAGTCGGTCGATCGCCCAGGCGATGACGTACATCCGCGAGAACCTCCACACCAAACTGATGCTGAAGGATATCGGCAAGGCGGTAAGTCTTTCGCCCAACTATCTGGCGACGAGATTCCACGAGGAAGCAGGGACGACCGTTCAGGACTATGTGAGAGACCAGCGCGTGGCGGTGGCTTCCGTGATGTTGAAGGAATCGAATTACACGCTGACGCAGATTGCGACGGGGCTCGGGTTTGGTTCCAATTCTCACTTTATCAAGGTCTTCCGTGAACAGATGAAGATCACACCGAAACAATACCGATTGCGTTACTATCGGTAATACGAATACAAATACAAGTAATAATAGGAGGCAGTTATGAATTACTTACCGGTAGTTCCGTTTTTGATCATCGCACCGCTTGTGATCGCGTTTCTCATGTTTGTTGTACGCGTGGACAAGGTGCGCGCGGTGATCGCTTATATCGGAGCTGTACTTATCATGGCAGGAGTGGGGTATCTTGTCTGGATGTGGATCGATAACGGATCCAAGATCATGACCCTGTATGTGGATACCGAGGTGGCGGATTACACGATCCTTGGCGCCGAAGTTATCCTGATGTGTGTCGTAACATTTTTAAGCTTTAAGTATAGGAAATATTGGGTATCGCTTCTGTCGATCATTCCGACGGCGGCTATGATCTGGTTGGAGCTTGCCGGACCGAAGACAAGTGAGATTACCCATATCTATATCGATCATCTTTCGCTGCTGATGTGTGTCATCGTCGGTGTGATCGGCGGATTGATCGTCATCTATGCCGTGGGTTATATGCACGGTTATCACAACCATCATAAAGACGTTCAGGACAGACGTCATTATTTCTTTATGCTACTGTTTTTGTTCCTCTCGGCGATGTTTGGATTCGTCCTTTCCGAGAGTCTGCTTTGGATTGATTTCTTCTGGGAGCTGACCAGTGTCTGCTCATTCCTTTTGATCGGATATACAAGAGAAAAAGAAGCAATCCACAATTCGTTCCGCGCATTGTGGATGAACCTTCTCGGCGGATGCGCGCTGGCAGTGGGGATTATTTACTTTGCAGTCAATATGAAGACGGTTTCGCTTCACGCGTTGGTGTCCATGTGCGCAAATGCGCATGGCTCGGTCGTGACGATCGCGGTGGCGCTCATTGCTTTTGCGGCGTTAACTAAGGCGGCGCAGTTGCCGTTCTCAACCTGGTTGATCGGAGCGATGGTGGCACCGACCCCGTCCTCGGCGCTGTTGCATAGTGCGACGATGGTTAAGGCCGGCATCTATGTGCTTCTCAGATTGTCACCGGCGTTGAGCGGTACGACGACAGGTGATCTGATCGCCCTGATCGGAGGCTTTACCTTCCTTGCGACTTCGCTGATGGCGATTGCGCAGAGTGATGGTAAGAAGATACTTGCCTTTTCAACGATATCCAACCTCGGCCTGATGGTGGCCTGTGCCGGCGTGGGAACGCCGGAGACCATGTGGGCGGGTGTATTTTTGATGATCTTCCATGCGATCTCCAAGTCGCTTTTGTTCCAGGATGTGGGCGCGACGGAGAACTCGCTTCACTCCCGTGACGTGGAGGATATGCACGGACTTCTCTATATCATGCCGAAGCTGGCGGCGTTTATGTTTATCGGAATTGCCGGAATGTTTTTGGCACCGTTCGGAATGCTGATCTCCAAGTGGGCGGCGTTTCGTGCGTCTGTGGATGAGCGAAATATCATCCTGGTGCTGTTTATCGCCTTCGGTTCGGCGACAACATCACTGTACTGGACGAAGTGGATGGGTAAGCTTGTCAGCCACACGCATCTGACGGAGGAGAAGATCAAAGATGTCACGAGGCCGACCGAGATGCTCTCGTTGACGATCCACGCGATACTGATGTTGCTTTTGTGCGCACTGTTCCCTTTGCTTTCCAGCGTCTACGTGAATCCGCTGGTAGGTGAGACCTTCGGGGCTTCGATGAACGTGCTGCCGACCGAGGTACTGGTCGTGCTGGTCGTGATCATCCTGCTTGTCTTTGCGGTGCCTGTGGCGGCATATGTATACAGTCGAAAGATGACCTACAACCGAAAGGATTCGTACATGAACGGTGTCAACTACGGCGATAACCGCTCCTTTGTCGATTCCTTCGGCGAGAGGAAAACCCTGTGGCTTTCCAATCATTATTATAAAGACCTTGTCGGCAAGCGTAAGCTGATGAAGCCGGCGCAGATCTTCACGACGGCGGTTCTGATCGTGATGATGGTTCTGATCATAGGAGGTGCGCTGTCATGAGTATAACAACTACGAAAGTTATTCTTGTCGTTTGCTATGTCCTCCTGGCTCCGATTGTCGGAGGATTGCTGGAAGGTTTTGACAGAAAAATAAGCGCGCGTATGCAGCGAAGAGTGGGACCGCCGCTTCTGCAGCCGTTCTACGATGTGATCAAACTGTTTTCCAAACAGGTGATCATCGTCAGTCGTTCGCAGATGTTTTTCCTGTTGTCCTACTTTGTATTGATCGTTGTGACCGGCGTTATGTTCTTCGCGGGAACGGATATCCTGATGTGCTTTTTCGTCATGAGTACCGGGGCGACATTTTTGTACTTCGCGGCGATGGTTACATCGACACCGTATTCGACGATGGGAGGTAACCGCGAGCTGATCCAGATGCTGGCATATGAGCCGGCGGTGCTTCTCACTTGTGTGGGGTTCTATCTGGCAGAAGGGACATTCAATGTCAGCGAGATAGCAAGCTCGGAGTGGAGTGCGATTACATTTTTACCGGGATTTTTCATAGCCTTTGTATTTATCCTAACGATAAAAATGCGAAAGTCGCCGTTTGATCTGTCTACGTCGCATCATATGCATCAGGAGCTGGTCAAAGGTCTGACGACGGAGATGGGTGCCAGAAACCTGGCCATCTTCCAGGTGACGGAGTGGTATGAGAATGTCTTCCTGATGGGTGTGGTCGGACTGTATATTGTCAATTCGACCTGGTGGAGTATTTTCATTGCGATCGGCGTGGTACTCGTTACGTACTTTGTCGAGATCCTGATCGACAATACTTCCGCACGTGTGAAGTGGGATATGATGGTGAAGCTCAGCTGGGGTGTGACAGCACTTTCCGCGGGCGTGAACCTGATCATACTGATGGTAATGAAACGATAGAAAGACGAGGATGAGAATATGGCAAATATCAAACGATCTCCGTGGCTGCTTCACTATGACGGATCCAGCTGTAACGGATGCGATATTGAGGTATTGGCAGCATTGACGCCGGTGTACGATGCCGAGCGTTTTGGTGTGATGAATACCGGTGATCCGATGCAGGCAGATATCCTGATGATCACGGGTGGTATCAATGAGCAGAACGCACCGGTCGTACAGCAGTTGTATGATCAGATGCCGAGACCGAAGGTTGTCGTAGCGGTCGGCGTGTGTGCCTGCACCGGGGGTATTTTTAAGGATTGTTACAACATCCTCGGAGGCGCGGATTCGGTGATTCCGGTAGATATCTATGTGCCGGGTTGCGCGGCACGTCCGCAGGCAATCATCGACGGCGTGGTTCAGGCTGTTGAGCTTTTCCAGAAGCGTCTGGATGAGCATAAGTATAATAAAAAGCACGGTATCAAACCTGCAGAATCCGATGTGGCGGAAGGTACTGTGGCGGCAGAGAGTGAGGTGAAGGATAATGGCTGAGGTGATCCATCCGGAAGAACAACTGATCACAATCGAGGTGGGAGAACTCCTTCCGAAAGTGATGCAACTGAAGAAGGACGGGATGCGTCTGTCACAGGCGTGCGCGGCCTATATCAATGAAAAATTCGAGCTCAGCTATTCCTTTGCTGATGATACGACCTATGAGTATAAGACCCTCCGTCTGGTGATAGATACTGATGTTGAGGTGCCTTCGATCACGGATATCGTTCCGGCGGCCGTATTCTATGAAAATGAAATGAAAGAACTCTTCGGCGTCAAGATCCGTATGATCGCCGTAGACTACAATGATAAACTCTACCGGATCAAGAAAGTTAATCCGCTCGGACCGGGAAAAGAGGGAGAGGGGGAGAAGAAGAATGGCTAAGAAAAGTGTGATTCCCTTCGGCCCGCAGCATCCGGTTCTGCCGGAGCCGATCCATCTTGATCTCGTGGTGGAGGATGAGAAGATCGTCGAGGCGATCCCTTCGATCGGATTTATCCATCGAGGACTGGAGAGCCTGGTCGACAAGAGGGATTTCAACCAGATGACTTACGTAGCGGAGCGTACCTGCGGAATCTGTTCGTTCCAGCATGGTATGGGATACTGCGAAGCCGTCGAGCGTATTTTTGATGTGGAGATTCCGGACCGTGCGAAGTTCCTGCGTACGATCTGGGCGGAGCTTGGAAGAATGCATTCGCATCTTCTGTGGCTCGGACTTCTCGCCGATGGTTTCGGATTTGAGAACCTGTTCTATCAGGCCTGGCGTGTGCGAGAGAAGGTACTGGATATGCAGGAGATGACCAGTGGCGGTCGTCTGATCTTCTCGGTAAACTGCGTCGGCGGTGTGATCAAGGATATCACGGATGAGCAGTTGAGGATCATCCTTTCCACGATCGCTGAGGTGGAAGAGGAGTTGCAGGTGCTGAGCAAGACATTTTTAGAGGACTATTCCGTACAGTCCCGTCTGGTCCGTGTCGGTGTTCTGACCAAGGAGCAGGCGCATGAGCGCGGATGCTGCGGTCCGTTCGGACGTGCCAGCGGTATTCACTCCGATATGAGAAAGCTCGGCTACGCGGCCTATCCGCACATTGATTTTGAGCCTATCGTCAGTCACGAAGGTGACTGTTATGCCCGTTGTAAATGTCGTATTATGGAAGTGTTCCAGTCGATCGATATTTTGCGTCAGGCGATCGCAAAGATCCCGGCGTCAGATGAGCTTTCCGTTCAGGTGAAGGGCAATCCGGACGGCGAAGCCTTCGTACGGTTGGAGCAGCCGCGAGGTGAGGCAGTTTACTATGTTAAGGCAAGTGGTAAGCCGTTCGTAGAGAGAATGCGTATCCGCACCCCAACCTTCGCCAATCTTCCGGGATTGTGTGAGATGTTGAAAAATACGGAACTGGCGGACGTGGGGCTTCTGATCCTGACGATCGATCCTTGCGTCAGCTGTACGGAACGATAAGATGCGAGTCTGAACGCAGAATGTGAGGTAAACTATGGGTGTTATGAAATTTGCACCGGCGACGCTTAAGAACCTTTTTAAGAAGCCGGTTACAACAAGCTATCCGTTCGTTCCGTATGAGTATCCGGAGCGATCACGCGGACATATTGACATCACGATCGATGAGTGTATCGGGTGTGGATTGTGTACGAGATGCTGTCCCTGTGGGACGCTGACCGTGGATAAGATCAAGGGAACCTGGTCCATCGACCGGTTCGATTGTATTGCCTGCGGTTATTGTGTAGAGAAGTGTCCGAAAAAATGTCTGCACATGGTCACCGGGTATCAGACTCCGGGACCGGAGAAAGGTCGCGTGACTTATACTAAGTCTCCGGAGGTGCTGGAGGCTGAGGCAAAGAAGCGCGCGGAGCTGGCTGAGAAAGCAGCGGCGGCTAAGGCTGCAGCGGCTGCAAAAGCTGCCGAGGCAGAAAAAACGGCAAAGGCTGCTGAAGCAACTGATGCTAAAGCAACCGAGGAAAAAACAGAGGAAGCATAATGTTGGAGATAACCATTTTTGGTTTGGTGCAAGGAGTCGGTTTTCGTCCTTTCGTCGCGGAGGCGGCGCGGGAGTTATCCATCTCCGGCACAGTTTGGAATGCCGGCGGAATTGTGAAGGTACGTGCGGCATCCTGTGATGCAGAGGCGTTGGATGAGTTCGTCCGACGCCTTTCGTCGTGTACCATTCCCGGAGCCAGAGTGGATGAGGTCCGGGCTGAGAATATCGAGTCCGGGGAATTCCCGGACGGATTCCGGATCGTGGAGAGTCAGGGGAGAAAAGATGAACTGCGTTTTCTTCCGGCTGACATCGCGACCTGTGAAGCCTGTGAAAAAGAGCTGACAGATCCGAAGAATCGTCGCTATCGGTATCCGTTCATCAGTTGTGTTTCCTGCGGGCCGAGGTTTTCAATCATGCGCGCGGTACCGTATGACAGAGAGCGTACCACGATGGATCGGTTTCCGATGTGTGAGGAATGTCGTGTCGAGTATGAAACGGTCGGTGATATCCGCTGTTACGCGCAGACGATCGCCTGTGAAAAATGCGGGCCGAAGCTGAGCTTGTATGCAGAACGATCCCATGACGACGGTGTGGTTTCTGCGGTAGATAGTCAGCACAAATTGGACACGCTCACACAGGCGGTGAACCTGCTGAAGGATGGAAAGATAGTTGCGGTCAAGGATATCGGCGGGTATCATTTTTGCTTTGATCCGAATGCGGAGGAAGCAGCCACGAGACTGCGAGAATATAAGAATCGTGAGGAAAAACCGCTGGCGGTAATGTTCCCTGATGTGAGATCGATCCGTGAGATGGCTGAGGTGTCGGATACGGAGGAAAGGATCCTGACATCGTCAGCGCGTCCGATCGTTCTGGTAGATAAAAAAGAGGGGAAGGATTTTGCTCCTTCTGTCTGTGGTAAGAGTCTACGTATCGGTGCGATGTTACCTTGCAATCCGCTGCAGATCCTTTTGGCTGAGGCGTGCGGTCCGCTTGTCATGACGAGCGGTAACCGTGGCGGAGAACCCATCTGTACCGATGATGAAGAGATGCTTGCAATGTGGAGAGGCGGGTTTCCGGATGCGGTGCTTTGTCATGACCGTGAGATCGAAAACGGACTGGATGACTCGATCTATCAGGTGGTAAAGATTTCTGATGAAGAGTCTTCTGAAGAGATCGTACAGGTGCTTCGGCGCGCCAGAGGTCTCGTTCCGGAACCGGTAGAACTTCCGGTTCAACTGACGGAGGATACGTTTGCTGCGGGAGGTGACCTGAAGTCGGTTTTCGCGCTTGGCAGGAGCGGTAAGGCCTACCTGTCCGGTCACTTTGGAGACCTTGCCGAAAAGGCGGCATATGAGGCCAGAGAGAAGGGGATACAGACCTTGTCGGGACTTCTCGGTATCGAACCGACACGGTATATCGGTGATAAGCATCCGGGGTATTTTTCCGTAAAAAAACTATCGAAGGAGCCTGCGGGTCGGGTAGAAAAATACCAGCATCACTACGCGCATATCGCGTCCGTGATGGCCGAGCACGACCTTCGTGGCCCGGTTCTCGGCGTGGCCTATGACGGAACCGGATACGGAGATGACGGTTCGATCTGGGGCGGCGAGATCCTGCTTTGCGATAATGGGGCGTATGAGAGAAAAGGGAATCTGTTGGCGGTACCGTTGATCGGCGGAGACGCCTCTGCGACGGATGCCAGAACGACGTTGTATGCCTATCTTCACGCGGCGTTCATGCGTGATCTTCTGACAGAGGGAGAGATTGGGGAGATCGTCGATCAGATGGACGGCGGAACAGTTAATAATTATCATATTGTGGCATCGGCGTTGGATGCGGGTGTGAATATCGTGTTCGTGTCTTCGATGGGACGTCTTTTTGACGCGGCGTCGGCTCTGCTTCGGCTCGCGTTTTACAACACCTATGAGGGAGAGTGCGCTGAGCGCCTGCAGACGGCGGCCGTAAGATGGCTTCGCGGGCAGAACGAAGATGACGGAATACCGGAAATCTGGGCACCTGTCCGGGAGGTGGAGACGCTCGGTGTGTGGCGGATGGACGGCGTGTTCCTGTTGGCGGTGCTCGCCAAACGTATGCTGTATGGAGAGGACCCGTCATGGCTTGCTTATGAATTTCACCAGGCGCTTTCGATCGCGACGGCAGAACTACTCGATTCGATCCGGGCGTCATACCGGGAGGAAAGCGGAGAGGATAAAAAGGAACTGCCGGTAGCGCTCGGAGGAGGGTGTATGTGTAACGGGTTGTTCTTGCGGCTTCTGATACCGAAGTTAAGAGCACTCGGATTTTCCGTGTATATGAACGAAGCGGTTCCTCCCGGTGATGGCGGACTGGCGCTGGGACAGTTGTATGCCGGGACACTTTGCCCGGAATAACCAAAGTAAATAGAGGGATACGGATGGAAGAATGGGGATATGTCGCGGATGATCTGTGTTGTTCTGAGACGATGCGTTTCGAACTGAAACAATGTCTGAAATATGCGTCACTTTGCGGTGTGGATGTCGAAGGAATTCTACGTTCCATGTATGAAAACGGTGACCTTCCCTGTCCGGACAGACGAGCGGGAAAGAAACGCCTTTTGGAACTGAAAAACAGAGTGTGTGACGGAGATGGAATCATCGATAAAGTGGCCGAATATCGGGAGGTTTCACTTGCGACTGATCGAATTTTTATCGAAAAAGAGATAGAAAAACATCCTCGTACCGAGGCGATCCTTTCACGATTTCCGGGTGCGGATGTCGAGTTGATCGATCACTATAAAGATGTCTATTATAATGCGTCCGGTAACGCGAATAATAAAAGAAAAAAACATATCATACTTGCCAAAAAAAAGGATGATAGAATTCTTCCCGGAGCGCCGGTATGTCAGGACTTTGATGAAAGTTATTTTTACTATACGTCCTGTGCGACGGGGTGCCTGTATGACTGTGAATACTGTTATCTTAAGGGGATGCACCCCTCGGGAGATCTGCTGATCCATGTCAACATCGAGGATACCTTCCGAGAGGTGGAAGAGATGCTTACGGAGCATGAGGTGTATTTATGTCTTTCCTACGATACGGATCTGATCGTATTGGAGGAACTCACCGGATATGTCAGCCTCTGGTCCGAGTTTGTCCGGAGCCATCCGGGGCTGCTTGCGGAGTGTCGTACCAAGTGCGCGAGGAATGATCTTTGGGATAAGTTGGAACCCTGTGAAAGGATGATTTTTGCGTTCACGCTTTCACCGGAAGAGGTGATCAATGCCTATGAGCATCGTACGCCGACCTTGTTGCAGAGGCTCCGGTGTGCGAAGGAGGCACTGGATCTGGGCTTTACTGTCAGATTGTGTTTTGATCCGATGTTACGGATCCCCGGCTGGAAGGAGGCCTACGCACGGATGGTGGATACCGTGAATGAGGAGCTTCCGCTTGCGAAGGTGCGTGATGTCAGTGTCGGAACCTTTCGGATCTCGCAGGATTATCTGAAGCGTCTGAGGGCGGCAGAACCGAATTCGGCGGCTGTTCAGTATCCCTTTGTCAACGAAGGGGGCGTCTACGGTTATCCGGCAAACCGGCAAAAAGAAATGACGGTATTTTTATCGGATAAACTAAGGGGATACACGCCGGATATTCGGATCGATACGCTGGCGTAAATATGTACTTGCTAGATAGCTGAAAATATGTTAAAATACTATAGATTGATTTCTTATTTATATGCATTTATATGCAAGTAGGGGATAACGGAGCAGGACTGATCATGAAAGCAAAGAAAGTCAGTTTCACAACCAAAATGCTGATTGTCGCTATCGTAGCGCTTACGATAACGATTGTTTCGGTTGCCTTTCTGTCGGTCTATCATTCCCAGAAAACGGTGCAATCGCTGATGGAGAGCCGTATGCTCAATATCACCAACACGGCGGCGTCAATGGTGAGCGGAGACGATCTGGAAAAACTTGTCGGTGATGTCTCTGATGCGGATAAACCGTATTATAAAACGATCAATGACAGGTTGGCTCCATTTTACAGAACGGTTGGATTGAAGTATATCTACGCGATCAAAAAGCTCGAAGGCGGATACGGCGTTGTTGTGGATCCGGATATGCAGGCGGCGGATGAGTACGGTGAGATCCTCGAGACGACACCGGCGCTTGAGCAGGCGATGTCCGGACACCCGTCTGCGGAACCGAGTCCGACCGAGGATCGATGGGGAGATTTCTACAGTTCTTATTCACCTGTTTATAATTCCAAAAAACAACTGGTTGGTGCCATCGGTGTTGACTTTGAAGCAGAGTGGTTTGATACCAGGAAGGATACACTCGATTTCTTTTTGATCATCATCTGTGCGGTTACCATCGTCGGAAGTGTACTTCTGGCCTGGTTTATTACCAGACGTGTTCGACGTGAACTGAAGGAACGACTGGTTGAAAGTGAAAAGCTTCGCGAGACCAAGGAATTGATTGAGCAGGCAGATCAGGTAAAGCGTGATTTCCTTGAGCATACCACACATGAGGTACGTGTTCCGGTTCATACAATTCTTGAAAAAAATAAAAAGATCATGGAGGAAACAAGCGTGGAGAGAACGAAACTCTGCGCGGGAAACATTGAAGTAGCCGGAGAGAACCTGCTTTCCATGATCAACGATATCCTGGATTATTCCAATCTGGAAGATGAGTCGACCGCTCTTGAAGAGGCCGAATACGATCTGGTCGAGTTGGTGGATAAACTGGTTCGTACGATCAAGCCGGATGCGATCCGGAAGGGACTGGATCTGGTGATCAACGTGGACGAGGTATTGCCTCGCCGTCTGCGCGGTGACGCGGGCAAGATCAGCCAGTGTCTGATGAATCTTTTGTCCAATGCCGTGAAGTTTACGGAGGAAGGGACGGTAACCTTCTCGCTCTTTATGATGGCTCTTGATGGAGACGAGGTGCGGATTCGCGTCAGTGTCGAGGATACCGGAGTGGGAATCCATGAAGAAGACATGGAACGATTGTTCCATGCGTTTGAGCGATTCGATCGGGACAAGAATCAGACAACCGGTACGGGACTTGGTATGGCGATCGTTAAGCGCCTGCTTCAGTTGATGGATACAGAGTTGACGGTAGAGAGCCTGTACGGACAGGGGTCGCTGTTTTCCTTTATCATCACGCAGAAGGTCATACAGGATGATCCGATCGGAGATTATGATACGGCAGCCGCAAGACTGACGGAAACCTATAAACCGGACAATACGCAAACGGGAGAGCAGTGATCTATGAATACCAACGAGAGTAAAAAGGGAATCACCAAGGTCATTATTGCGGTCGCCGTGTATCTGGCGATCATACTTGGATTGGCCCTTTTTTCGGCTTCGCGCTCTCGAAGGATCATGGATGAACTGTTGAAAAAAGAGATGATTGAGGTGGCGAGAAGCGCTTCGGAACTGATCGATGGGGATGACCTGATCAAAATCGGAGAGAATGATACGGACACGCCCAGGTACAAGTCAATTTATGAACTGTTAAGTGTTTTTATGAAAAAGACACAAGCGCAGTATGTTTATACCGTAAAATGTGAGCCCGGTGGAAGATTCAACTTTATCATAGACGCGGATCCTCAGGATCCGGGTAAATTCGGCGAGCCTGTGGTCGGGACTCCGGCGATGGAGGAAGCAGCGGCCGGAACACCTTCTGTCGATGATGCTGCTGTTGAAGATCGTTGGGGATCGTTTTACTCGGCGTATTGTCCGGTCTATGCTTCTTCCGGAGAATTGGCCGGCCTTGTATGCGCGGACTTTCCGGCGGATTGGTTCGAGGGAGAGGTGGGTACACAACTCCGTCTGATCCTGATCCTGGGAGCGTCGGCAATCTTTTTCTGCGCCCTGATCGTCCTGCTGATCCTTCGCAATGCTAAGAGGGAACAGGCAGAGAAACTCAAAGAGCAGGAAGAACTGCAGTTGGCTAAGTCGATGGCAGAGGAGGCAAACTTTAGGAGAAATGACTTCCTGGATATGATTTCCCATGAGATCCGTACGCCGATCAATATGGTTATGGGAATGGATGAGATGATCCTTCGTGAATCGGTTGAGCCGGAGGTGCGTGAAGATGCTAAAGAGATCCGCCACGCCGGCAATCATCTTCTGATGCTGGTGGATGAGGTGCTTGATATGTCAAAGATCGACAGCAAGAGCACCACGTTGGAACCGGTGCGCTATGATCCGTTCCTGTTGATCTCGGATCTGTCGGAGATGGTTCGCGGACGTATGCGCAACTCTGAAGTACAGTTTATCACGGAGGTCGATGACAAACTCCCGAGTATTCTTTTTGGAGACACAACCAGACTGAAACAATGTCTGATCAATCTTCTCAATAACTCGGTTCGCTATACCAAGAAGGGTGAGATCCACTTCAATGTATCCAGAGAACGTATTCGTGATAATTATGTATGGTTAAAATTCAGTGTTCGTGATACGGGAGAGGGTGTGCCGAAAGAAGCCGTGAAGCGTATGGTTGAGATGTTCACCGGCAGTATAGAGAGTGAACACGGAGAGGATGAGATCACGTCCGGAATCACGGAGTTGGGTCTTGCGATGGCCAGTCGTCAGCTTCGCATGATGGGAAGTGTTTTGGAGTTCGAAAGTGAACTCGGTGTGGGATCTACGTTTTATTTCAAGCTGAAACAGAAAGTGATCGATGAGAAACCGATCGGAGACTTCCGAAAGTCCCGTGAGGTAATGGCTTTTGAAGAAGAGAATGTATCGCATCATAGTTATACTGCACCGGATGCGAAGATCCTTGTCGTGGATGACGAGAGGATGAATCTGGCTGTCATCAAGAGTCTGCTACAGTCGACAGAGATTCAGGTTGACACGACACAGAGTGCTTCCGAGGCATTGGAAATGATGGCGGAGAAAACCTACGATGTGCTCCTTTTTGATCATATGATGCGTGAGATTGACGGTATCGAGCTTATGCGTCTGGTGCGAGAGAATCGTGAGAATCCGAACTGTGTTGTTCCCTGTATTGTTTTCACTTCGAACGTGGCGGAGGGTGCAAAGGAAGGATATCTTCGTGTTGGATTTGACGCGTACCTGCCAAAGCCTATCAATAAGGATCGGTTGGAGGGCGTGCTGCTGCGGTACCTTCCGAGGAGCAAGGTAAAAATCATTCCGGATTACCCGGGCAGTACGGTATAGGAGCAGAAGTGATGACCGGGAAGCTGGTCGGAAAGGAAGGTTGTATCCATGTGTGTAGCGTGGCCGGGTACCGTGATTGAAGTGAGGGATCGAAAGGCTGTTGTAGACTTTTCGGAGAACCGGGTAGAAGCACGGACGGGACTTGTTGAGGTAGAGCCGGGTGACCGGGTATTGGTACACGCGGGCTGTATCCTCCAAAAGGTGTCCGAGAGCGAGGCGGAGGAACTTATGCAGCTTTTTCATGATCTGGAAGAGTCGGCAGGGTGAAGTGTGTGCACACGCAGAGGAAACGAAATGATGGATAAACAGATAGCAATGATACATGGAAGCGGCGGAGCGGCCACCGGTGAGTTGATTCACGAGGTGTTTGCATCCGCCTTTAAAAATGAGATCCTTGATGCCATGGAGGACGCGGCGGTCCTTCCGTCGGAGGCGGGCAGGATCGCGGTAACGACGGACAGCTTTGTCGTGACACCGGTTGAGTTTCGTGGCGGTGATATCGGGCGTCTGGCTGTGTGCGGAACGGTCAACGATCTGCTGATGCGGGGAGCGGTTCCGAAGTACCTGACCTCAAGTTGGATCCTGGAGGTCGGCGTATCTGTGGAGATGCTGAAACGTGTGGTACGATCGATGGCTGAGACGGCGAAGGAGGCCGGTATATCGATCGTTTGTGGTGATACCAAGGTGGTGGAAGGACAAGGCGGTATCTACGTCAATACCACCGGAATCGGCGTGGTGCCGGAGGGGATAGATATCTCCGCGGATAGGGCAAGGTCGGGAGATGTGATCCTGGTGTCCGGTACAATGGGAGATCACCACGCGGCAATCCTGAGTGAGAGATTATCCATTGATACGGATATAAAAAGTGATGTAGCGCCTTTGGTTCAGATGTGTGAGGGGTTACGAAATCTTCGCGTACACACGTTGAGAGATGTGACACGAGGGGGACTTGGAACGGTACTGAAGGAACTTGCGACAGCGTCAGATAATGCCTTTGTGATCGAGGACTCTTTGGTACCGGTGAATCCGAAAGTGAAGGAGTTCTGCGGACTCTTAGGGCTCGATCCCGTCTATATGGGGAATGAAGGAAAGTTGGTTTGTATCGTGGATCCGCAGGATGAAGAGGAAGCGTTACGCGTGATGCGAGATTCCCGTTACGGTGCGGATGCCGTCAGAGTAGGCGTCGTGGAGGAGCCCGGACAGGGACAGACCGGGTTCGAAAAAGGCGGACTCTATGTTCGGACTTCGATCGGCGGTTTGCGTGAACTGGATGTTTTGCAGGGAGAGGGGTTGCCGAGGATATGCTGACAATTGAGGATATAAGACATCGCCTGCAGACCTATGACGGTCCTCCGATGCGGATCATGGAGGTTTGCGGCAGTCATACCGACGCGGTGGCAAAGAACGGGATTCCGTCGCTTTTGTCAGATCGTATCACACTGTTATCGGGGCCGGGATGTCCGGTCTGTGTCACGACCTCATCGTATATCGATCGGTTGGTGGAACTGGCAAGACAGGGGAAAGTGATCGTGACATTCGGTGATCTGATCCGTGTGCCCGGGAGCCGTGACTCGTTAAGTGCAGTTCGCGGTGAAGGATGTCGTGTGGAGATGGTCTACTCGCCGATGGATGTCATCGACATGGCTGTGGCGGAACCGGAGACGGAATTCGTCTTTGCGGCTGTAGGATTCGAGACAACGGCGCCGGTGTACGCGTTACTTATGGAAGAGATCGTCGATAAAAACAGGAGCAATGTGAAGCTCCTTACAGCACTGAAAACCATGCCGGAGGTAATCACTCAGATGCTCTCTGACGGGGCGCCGGTCGATGGCTTTCTCGCACCCGGACACGTGTCCGTCGTGACAGGATATGAGTGCTTTGAGCCGATTGCGAAGAAGTACGATATTCCCTTTGCTGTGTCCGGCTTTACAGGTGAGGAACTGCTTGGTGCGCTCTACAGTTTGATCTCGCACAGAGGTCAGGGGGTCGTGACCAATTGTTATCCTTCGGTCGTGACAAGAGAGGGAAATGAAAAAGCGAAGAAAGCGGTCGGTATATTTTTCCAAAAATGCTCTGCCGCCTGGCGCGGATTGGGCAGGGTGTCTGATTCCGGGTACGTCCTGAGGGAGGAATACCGAAGGTGGGATGCCGGGAGCGAGGGGCTTGTGCAGGATGAAAAGAAGAATCCCGCCTGTTGTTGTGACCAGGTTCTGACCGGTCGGATGAGACCGTATGAGTGCCCGCTGTACGGAAAGGTGTGTCAGCCGATGAATCCGCAGGGAGCGTGTATGGTATCGACAGAAGGCAGTTGTTATTCTTATTTTATAAATAAAAGAAAGGATGGTTGAATGATGAAAAGAGAGGCAAGAAAACGTATGGCAACCGTTCTGGTGATGGCGCTCAGCCTTTGCCTCGTCGGTTGTGGTGAAGGAAAGAAAGCGTCCAACGGGGACAGTTCACCGACGTTGGATACGTCTTTGTCGGCGGCATCCGGAGGAGGGGCAGAGGTTGGGCCGGAGAAGACGGCTAAGCCGAAGAAGACCCCGAAGCCGACGCCGAAGATCGACACGGTGACACTCAGCTGCGCCGGTGACTGTACGATCGGAACCGACCCTGCCTTCAACCAGTCCACGAGTTTCAACGCGATGGTAAACAGGGTAGGAGACAAGGCATATTTTTTCAAAAATGTTCAGAAGTATTTCGCGAATGATGATATGACACTGGTTAACTTCGAGGGGACATTGACTACGCGGACAACACGTGCGGATAAGAAGTTTACCTTCAAGGCGCCGGCTTCGTATATCAAGGTTATTACCAAGGGGAATATCGAATCGGTAGCCTTTGCCAACAATCACTGTCGGGACTTCGGACAGGGAAGTTACACGGATACGATCGCGACATTTAAGGATGCCGGAGTGAAGTATTCATCCTATTCCAAGGTTGGGACCTACAAGGTTAAGAAGAAAAAGACCGGGACCAAGATCAAGATCGGAATGGTATCGGTCAACGGTTTAGAGAGTTACTCAGCAGCGACCTCGCAGATTTCCAACGGCATCAAAAAACTGAAAAAGAAAAAATGTGCGCTCATTGTTGTCAGCATGCATGCCGGTATCGAGAGACAGTACTCGCCGAACGGGACGCAGAGAAGTCTGGCACATTACGCGGTTAAGGCGGGCGCGGATCTCGTCCTCGGACATCATCCGCATGTGCTTCAGGGTGTGGAAAAATACAAGGGAGTCTATATTGTTTACAGTCTCGGAAACTTCTGCTTCGGTGGGAATTCCAATCCGTCGGACAAGGATACCATGATCGCAAGACCGGTATTTACCTTTAAAAACGGGAAGCTGAAGAAGAAGAAAACAACCATGAAACTGATCCCCTGTTGCCTGTCTTCGACGATGAGTTACAACAACTATCAGCCGACTCCGAAGAAAGGATCGGAAAAGAAAAGACTGTTGAATAAGATCAACAACATGTGTGAGCCGCTCGGAACAACATTAAAAAATGATAAAGGAAAGCTGACCAAATACTGCGTGAAGAAATGAGTTATTATTCACTTGTTATTGACTCAAAAAGGGGTCAAAATAGCGTTTCAGTTACAAAATTGTTGATTTTTGTGAGATTTGACCATAAAAATGTTACTATTCCGTTGTTATTTGGCAAAAGTACCGAAGAATCGTGCTTTGCGGCCGCTTTTGAGAGGTTATTTTTGAGAAAAACGGGCCCTGATTCTTGGAAAAAGTAAGAAAATTATAACTTTTTTTCAAAAAAGACTTGCAATTATCTACAAATAGCGTTATATTTATGTATGCAACGTATAGATTTGTTCCATTTTAAGAAGGAGATAAAAGCATGGATATCAAAACAACCACATCGAAGGCTCCTGTAGCAAAGGCTGCAGAGACCGCAAAGACAACAGCTACTGCTGCATCGACAGCAGCTAAGCCGGCAGCTTCAACAGCAGCTAAACCAGCAGCTAAACCGGCAGCTAAGAAGGCACCGGCTAAGAAGACAGCAGCTAAGCCGGCAGCTAAGAAAGCACCGGCTAAGAAGACTACAACTAAGAGAGGTCGTAAGCCGGGCTCAAAGAACAAGGTAGTAGAGAGCGTACAGGAGACAATCATCCAGTTCCAGGGTGCTGATGTCGTAGTCGCTGAGAACCTTGTTGATCGCGTTAAGGAGGCTTACAAGAACTCCGGTCATCGCGTAGGTAACATCAAGTCTCTTCGTATCTATGTAAACGTAGAGGAGAGAAAAGCTTACTACGTAATCAACGACAAGCAGGATGACAGCAACGTTATCGACTTATAATAGGTAAGACATCCAAGAAGTAAAGTCAGGGATTCGGTACTTTGGTATCGGATCCCTTTTTTTCACGTTCTAAATAGTTCACAAAAAAATCACAATTTTTTATTAGCACTCGACTTGACAGAGTGCTAATAATGTGATAGAATGACCTTGTCAAAAGGAAAAAGGGCGATGATAAGCCCGGTAACCGTGGGTGTGACGATGCCCGCGAGTAAGAGAAAGAAGGAATGTCTTATGTTGATGCCAACAGTATTCGGAACAAACTTTATGGATGATGTGTTTGATGATTTCTTCGGTGCACCGCTGATGACGACAAGTCAAGTGACCGGGAATTCCTCGATGAAGGCGGATATCACAGAGACAGATAAGGAGTATCTTATCGAACTGGATCTGCCGGGGTACACCAAGAAGGATGTGCAGGCCGAGCTCAAGGACGGTTATATGACGATCACTGCGGAGCGCAGTTCACAGAACGAAGAGAAGAATAAGGAAGGAAAAGTGATCCGTCGTGAACGCTATCAGGGCGTGTGCAGGAGAAGCTTCTATGTAGGTGAGGCTGTGACGGAGAAGGATATCATGGCGAAGTTCCAGGACGGTGTCCTCACCTTGCAGGTGCCGAAAAAGGAGAAGCAGCCCGAGGTTGAGACCAAGAAATATATAGCGATCGAGTAAGGATACGGGTAAGGCGTTCGAGTATTTCGGACGCCTTATTTTTTTTGCTTGACATTTGATTTGCTTTCTAGTATACTGTCTATCACTAATTATTCTACATACGTAGAAAAACATGAGCATATGTTCATGTATTAAACATGTTCATATAATCAACAGAGAGGAGAAGACTCATGTGGGACATGATACTTGACATTCTGGTGGATGCCGGAATGGATACGTTGAAGCTTATTCCGTTCTTATTTTTAACGTATCTTTTGATGGAATGGTTTGAACATAAGATGGAAGTAAAGTCTCAGTCGGCGATCCTTAAGGCCGGGCGCTTGGGACCGCTTGTCGGAGGTGTCGTCGGTGTGGCGCCGCAGTGTGGGTTTTCGGCGGCGGCATCGAGCTTATATGCCGGCGGAATGATCACAGCGGGAACATTGATCGCGGTATTTTTATCGACCTCCGATGAGATGCTTCCGATCTTTATCTCGGAGCAGGTTCCGGTGGGAACGATACTTGGGATCCTCGGTACGAAGGCGGCGATGGGAATCGTATTCGGATTTCTTTTGGACGCTATTTATCATGGTGTTATGAAGCGGCCGCTCCGTTATAAAAATATGACGAGCGCGCACGCCGTTCATGAGGTTTGTGAGGGGGAGCATTGCCATTGTGAAGAGGGCTCAATCTTTAAGTCGGCTGTGATCCATACGCTGCAGATTACCATCTTTATTTTTATCTTCGGCTTGGTAATCGGAGGGATTGTAGAAGGAGTCGGAGAGGAGACGATCTCCGGATTCTTTTCGAGCGTACCTGTGGTCGGAGAATTGATCGCCGGTATCGTCGGACTGATTCCGAACTGTGCCGCTTCGGTGGTAATTACGGAATTGTATCTGGAAGGGGTGATCGGCGCGGGACCGATGATCACCGGATTGCTGGTAAGCGCCGGCGTCGGTTTGCTCGTACTATTCCGCCTCAACCGTCGACATCTGAAACAGAATCTCAGTCTTGTTGCGTATCTCTACTTAGCGGGTGTGATTCTTGGTGTTGTCGTAGAAGTATTGGGGATAAGCTTTTAGAAAAAGGATCAGATAAAAAAATAAGCGCGAGCGGTGTGCGCTCGCGCTTATTTTTTTATATTTCAGTTTATAATTATAAATCTAAATACTTATCACTGATAATCTTTTTGGCAAGATTCTTAAACGTTGTCGGTGAGATATGACTGCTCTGTCCGGCAGCATCCGATGACGAATAATCTTCCAGCCACTTAACATGGATATTGCTGCGGTTTGAACCATAGACAGTAACCGTCGGCTTTACTTTCGGCTTCGAGATCTTAACCTTTTTCGTAGCGCGGTTGTACTTGATCGTACAGTTCAGTGTTCCGCCGAGGATCTGGTTGGTCTGAACCTGACCGGAGATGAAGTTGCCGAGTGAGTAAGCACAGAAGGCTTTTCTCGATCCGGATTTCACCCATGCGCAATTCTGAAGCACGTGAGGGTGCGTTCCGATGATCAGATCGGCGCCCCACTTGGTCAGATCCTTTGCGAGTCTTTTCTGTTCACCGGAGATGGTGTGTGAGTTCTCTACGCCCCAGTGACAGGAGACGATGACAACATCAGCCTTTTTGCGAAGAGCCTTCACCTGTTTTTTAATACGGTTCTTTTCGCTCAGGTAGACAACGCGGTACTTGCTGTTACTTGCGATCGAGATTCCATTGGTTCCGTAGGTGTAGCTGAGGAATCCAACCTTGACACCGTTTACCTTTCGGATCAGCTGTGGAAGCGGATTGCTTCTTTTGCAGATTCCTACCTGATAACAATCCTTTCCTTCTTCTTTTTTCTTCATTTCTTTCCAGAATTTCATTGCCGCATTCAGTCCACCGGCAAGCTTGTCATAGCTGTGATTTGAGGACGTGTTAAATACGGTAAAATTCAACTTTCTCAGATCCTTGACTACCTGCGTCGGGGTGGAGAAGGTCGGATAACCGGACGGCGTATAGCCACTGTTTACCAACGTCTCCTGATTGATCCAGTTGAGATCCTTGGACTTGAAGTATTTTTTAACATCTTTAAAGCAATAGGAAAAATCATATTTTTTACCCTTCTTTTTTCCGCGTGCGGCAGCTTGCTCATAGAGACAGGAGTGAACAAGGTCGTCACCGCTGGCGGTAAAGGTAAAGGAAGATACATCGGAAGTCGGTGTGGTTGTCGGCTTCGGTGCAGTCGTTGCCTTCGGAGTCGAAGTCGGCTTCGGGGAGGCGGTTTCTTCCGGTGCGGTGGATGCCTCCGGTGTAGCCGTCATCTCCGGTGTGGTTGTCGCATTCGGATCGACGGAAGCCTCCGGTGATGCGGTCGCGTTCGTGGCGGTCGGTGTTTCATCCGTAGATGACGCGAGCACCAAAGAACTGATCGGTGTGCCCCAGAAGACGCCGACAGCGATAACAAAAACGATAATTCCGATTCCTATTTTTCTTTTCGTATTCATGATCCTTTCATTTCTCCTTGTGATTGGTGGCGCTGCAAAACAGCGCAGTTCATGGGAAAAGTGTCAGACAGATAGACTGTCCAAGAAGGAATTATCGCACATTTGTAGAAAAAAGTCAACAAAAAATTCCTCAAACGCCGTGTTGGTCGGGTTTGAGGAATTGTCAGACCAAGAGATCATTTTTGAAAAATGAATCAGACCACCTGCACGCCGCCATAAGCGCGGATCAGAAGCACATGGCAGGCGCCGACACCGAAGATGTCGTCCATGGCTCTGCGATAGGTCTCAACCGTGTCGTTGCGGACAAAGGCCTGGATCGTTCCGGCAAAGCCGCCGCCGTGAATACGGGACGTACCGGCATCGTTTGCCTGCCGCAGTGTAAGCTCACTGATCTGAAGTGCGACAGAGGTGTTCTGTCTGGACAGATCGTGAGGCGGATAGACATTTTGAAGATATTTATAGGAAGAGTCCCCGGAACGACGGATCACATCCAGGAAGTCATCGAAGTGATCCTCTTTCAGCGCGGCGGTGGCTTCGCGAACACGAGCGCATTCTTCATAATAATGAATCGCACGAAGCAGGGCGCGATCTCCGCATTTTTCACGAATATACGGAATGCGACCGAGTATGTCTGCCTCCGGGATCTCCTGAAGATATTCTTTATCAAAAAGAGCGGCTACGGAACGCATTTCCTCCGGAACGGCTGCGTAGTCCGGCGTCAGGTCCGCGTGAGACCCCTTCGTGTCCGTGATGCAGAGGCTGTAGCCGGCTGAGGTCAGCGAATAATCGATGCGCTCAACCTTCGGATCGGATGGATCCGCGAAATCGATGTGACAGAGCGCGCCGACGGAGCAGGCCATCTGATCCATCAGACCGCAGGGCTTGCCGAAGTATGTATTCTCTGCGTATTGACCGATGATCGCGATCTGCACCGGATCGATGGTCATATCGTTATACAGACCGGAGAGGATCGTCCCGAGGAGAGTCTCAAAGGCGGCGGAGGACGAGAGGCCCGAGCCGCTTAGGACATTGCTTGTGACATAGGCGTTGAAGCCGCCGATCGCGTAGCCTTCTTCCTGCGTCCTGGCGAGAACGCCGCGGATCAGAGCGCGAGTTGTGCCTTCTTCGGATGCGTCGGGAGCGAGCGAGTCCGTCTTGACCGTGATCATGTCGTAACCCTCAGAGAGAAGCTGGATCGCGCCGTCACTTCGGGGAGAAACAACGGCGATCGCGTCATCGCTGATCGAGGCGGCCAGAACCTCACCGTGCTGATGATCGGTGTGGTTACCGCATACCTCCGTGCGCCCCGGGGCGGAGAAGATGTGTACCTCGTCCGAGTCGTCATGATTAAAAATATGCTGATACTCCTTAATTGCCTTGACGTAGCGCGCCTTTTGGATCTGCAGCTCGGCTTCCGTCTGGTAGATGTCAAGGAGAGTTTTGTCTGCGTGGCCATTTTTGATATGAGAGATCAGTTCTTTTGCGTTCATGGTTTCGCCTTTCGTGTATTGTCCTGAGTTAATATCTGCCCTTGATGTTGATTATACCCGATTTATGCGTTGATGTAAACGGGAAAAGAGAGGAAATGAAACGAAAAATTGGTTTGACAGAAAATGAGGAATCCTTTATACTAACTGTTGTATGATTGAAAACATGCAGGCCATGTAAAGGAAATGGTTTGAGTCGGGGAGGTTGACTCATGAAACGAAAAAAAGAGGGGTTATTATTTATTGTAATGATCGGTATGATGGCGGCTTTGACCGGGTGCGGAGATGATCCGAAGCCGTCACCGAGTGTGAATGTCGTGGCTGCGTCGCAGGGCGGGGCAAAGGCAGAGGCGGTCGGAGACGGTACGGAAGATGCTTTGCCGGATTCTTCGGAGGATCCGTCTGCGACGCCGTCGGAGGAGCCGACGCCGGAAGCGACGGAAACGCCGACACCGGAAGCGACCGAGGAACCGAAGGAGACGGAGGAGCCGAAGTCGGAAGGAAAAGGAAAGTCCTATTCGGATATCCTCGGCACATATAAAGTCGTTGCGATGTCGATGGGAGATATCTGTCTGGACGTAAGAAACGAGCCGGAGGTCAAGAGTGCTCGCCTTGTTCTCAAAAAAAACGGGAAGGGGACGCTTGCTTTTGACAAAGATAAAGAAAAGATCAAGTGGAAACTGAAAAAGAATAAGCTGACCATTATCGACTCGGAAGGCGATACCACGCTTGGTGCCATGGGAGCTATCATTGAGATCGTGTATGAAAAAGAAATGATTGTTTTTAAAACGGATGCCGAAGAGTCCGGCAAGGGAGCGGCCTACTTCGCGAGGAAGGGGACGGATATATCCTGGTTGAAGATGATGAGCGTGGAAGAGTATAATAAAATGATGGAAGAAAATCAACAATAATGAGGAGGTAGCAGTATGTTTTGTTCACAGTGTGGCGCAGAGGTGGCAGAAGGGGCAGCGTTTTGTTCATCGTGCGGTGCGAAGGTAGTTGCGCCGGCGCAGCCGCAACCGCAGCCAGTGCCGGAACCGGTGGTGCAACCGGAGCCACCTGTACAGCTGGAGCCGGTGGTACAGTCAGTGCAGGAACCACAGGTTCAGCCGGAGCCGGAACAGGTACAGGAGCCGATCCCGGAAGTTCAGCCGGAGCCGCAGCCGTTTGCACAGCCTGAGCCGCAGGCTTACGGACCGATGACGCCGGCTAAGAAGTCGCCGATGGTACCGATCCTGATCGTTGCGATCGTGGCTGCTTTGGCTGCAACAGGCGTACTGCTGTATTTCTTTGTCTTCCGTTCAGGCGGAGCCGGCAGCGAGGTGGCTGGAAATTACCATCCTGTTGCTATTGATTATAATGGTGTTACGATGGATTTAAGCGCGTATCCGAGCAATTCGGTTGATATGCAGATCGAGCTCAGAGAAGACGGAACCGGTTCGTTTTCACATAATAGTGAAAAGGCTGAAATTCGTTGGGAACTCGATGGAACCAATTTGAAATTGAAATTACTGACGGGACAGGAGATGATGTCTTCCGTGGGTGGAAATGTTGAGTATAAAAACGGAAGGATATACTTCCACATGAATGCTTCGGGGATGTCGGTTGCTACGATTCTGGCCAAGGAAGGTGATGATCTTTCGGATCTCAACATGTCTGATTTTTCAGATCTCATTAAGCAGTTTAACTAGGATGTAAAGGATAGGAGGAGAAGATAATGATATGCCCGGAGTGTATGGCGAATCAGCCGGATGGTACGCAGACGTGTGGTGTTTGTGGCCATGTGTTTAGTTTAGGTGGACAGGCGCCGAATCAGGGGCAGCCAATGCAGCAGCAACCGTATCAGGGGCAGCCAATGCAGCAGCAACCGTATCAGGGGCAGCCGATGCAGCAGCAACCGTATCAGGGACAGCCGATGCAACAGCAACCGTACCAGGGACAGCCGAATCAGGCAAGAAACGGTCAGGGACAGTCTGCCGGTCGACAGCCGGCGAAGGAAAAGAAGTCGCCGCTCGGGGCGATCATCATCGCCGCAACAGCTGTGGTACTGGTAATCTGTGGCGTGATCGCTGTTCTTTTGCTTGGCGGAGATAAGAAAAAGGAGCCTAAGGCGTCACCGGATACGCAGCAGGCAACGGCAACCGAAAAGCCGGCAGGCGAATCTGAGACCAAAGAGAACAAAAAGGAATCGAAAACGGACGAGACAGAGGGCTTCTTTGAGCCGGGCGATCTGGAACCGGATTCGGATACACATATCCTTGTTACGACAACTAAGCTTACCAAGGAAGATGTAGCGGAACTGACAGCGTCTCAGAAACGCTACTACATCAATACGTTGTATGCGGCGCACGGATATCGCTTTACCAACGCGGACTGGCAAGACTATTTTGAAGAGCAGGATTGGTACATGGTGGACGAGAACATCGAACCCGGTGATCAGGACGCTGTTTCGGCAACCTTTAACGAGACGGAAAGACATAATCTGAAGCTCTTGCAAAAATGATGAAAGCATACCATCGGTTCGATCTGAGCCGGTGGTATTTTTATGCTTTGCCACCTTGACAGAAGGCCTCGTTTATTATATAATTTGATTTCAGTGTTACATCACGCATAAATATAAGAAAGTTTTTACCGGGAGGTTTGTATGAAATACCATATTGCGGTGATTCCGGGAGACGGAATCGGACCGGAGATCGTACGTGAGGCGAAGAAGGTTCTTGACAGAATCGGAGAGGTATACGGACATGAGTTCGAGTATGAGGAACTTTACATGGGAGGTTGCTCGATCGACAAGTTTGGTGATCCGTTGACAGATGAGACATTGGAGCGTGCCAAGGCGGCGGATGCGGTACTGCTTGGCGCGGTTGGTGGAAGAGTCGGTGTGGACAGCTGGTATGAGCTGCCGCCGGAGAAGCGCCCGGAGGCCGGCCTTCTGAAGATTCGTAAGGGACTGGGGCTGTTCTGCAACCTGCGTCCGGCGATTCTTTTTAAGGAATTGGAAGGTGCCTGCCCGCTGAAGAGCGACCGCTCACAGGGCGGCTTCGATTATGTGATCGTACGTGAACTCACCGGAGGCCTTTACTTCGGTTATCGATATACGAAGGAGATTAACGGCGAGATGACCGCGGTGGATACACTGATTTATGCGGAGTCTGAGATTCGCCGTATCGCGAAAAAAGCGTTTGAGATCGCGCAGAAGAGAAATAAAAAGGTATGCAGTGTGGATAAGGCCAACGTTCTCGACTCCTCCCGCCTGTGGCGTAAGGTAGTCGCAGAAGTGGCAAAGGACTATCAGGATGTGGAACTGTCCGATATGTTGGTGGATGCCTGCGCGATGGAACTGGTCAGCGATCCGAAACAGTTCGATGTCGTCGTGACGGAGAACATGTTCGGCGATATCCTCTCGGATGAGGCATCGATGACCACAGGCTCACTCGGCATGCTTCCGTCGGCATCACTCGCCGAAGGGTCTTTCGGACTGTATGAGCCGAGTCACGGATCCGCACCGGATATCGCGGGGCAGGACAAGGCGAACCCGATTGCGACAATCCTTTCGGTAGCGATGATGCTTCGCTACTCGTTCGATCTGCAGGCAGAAGCCGATGCCGTAGAAGACGCGGTTAAAGAAGTCCTCGCCGACGGCTACCGTACCGGTGACATCTACAGCGAGGGCACCAATAAAGTCGGATGCATCGAGATGGGAGATATTATTGTTTCCAAAATAAAATAGAGGAATTGTCGGGCCGTTTGATTTTTCTGTGAGGGACCTGTCGCGAACGCCGGTGCGTAGGCGAGGATTTTTCGAGCCATGCACCGTTGCGTTCGGGAATGGCGAAAGCGTAGTCCCGAACAAAAAACAAACGGCCGGATACGAATCCCCGTAAATAAAATCAGGAGGATAAACTTATGAATAGTGACAGTGTAAAGCAAGGCATGGCCACCGCGCCGCAGCGGAGCCTTTTTAACGCACTCGGCCTGACCAAGGAGGAACTCGAACGTCCGCTCGTCGGAATCGTCAGCTCCTACAACGAGATCGTGCCGGGACATATGAATATCGACAAGATCGTCGAGGCCGTCAAGCAGGGAGTTGCCATGGCGGGCGGTACACCGATCGTCTTCCCGGCGATCGCGGTCTGTGACGGAATCGCCATGGGACACGTCGGAATGAAGTATTCCCTCGTAACCCGCGACCTCATCGCCGACTCCACGGAGTGTATGGCAAGAGCCCACGCCTTCGACGCGTTGGTGATGGTACCGAACTGTGATAAAAATGTACCCGGCCTTCTGATGGCGGCAGCCCGCGTCAATGTGCCGACGGTGTTTGTCAGCGGTGGACCGATGCTGGCCGGACATGTTCAGGGCAAGCGTACTTCACTGTCCAGTATGTTTGAGGCAGTCGGAGCGCACGCGGCAGGCAAGATGACCGAGGAGCAGGTGGACGATTTCGTACAGCACGCATGTCCGACCTGCGGATCCTGTTCCGGTATGTACACCGCGAACTCGATGAACTGCCTGACCGAAGCGATCGGTATGGGACTTCGCGGCAACGGAACGATCCCGGCCGTATATTCGGATCGAATCAAACTCGCTAAGCATGCCGGTATGGCCGTGATGGATATGCTTAAGAAAAATATCCGCCCGCGTGATATCATGACTGAGAAAGCGTTTCAGAACGCGATGACCGTGGATATGGCACTCGGATGCTCGACCAATACGATGTTGCATTTGCCGGCAATCGCGCATGAGGCAGGCGTGGATCTGAACCTCGACATCGCCAACGATATCAGTGCCAAGACGCCGAATCTGTGTCACCTGGCACCGGCCGGACACACGTATATGGAACAGTTGAATGAAGCCGGCGGTGTATACGCGGTGATGAATGAGCTTGATAAGAAGGGACTTCTGAATACCGATTGTATGACGGTAACCGGAAAGACCGTTAAGGAGAACATACAGAATGCGATCAACCTTGATCCGGAGGTGATCCGTCCGATCGACAATCCGTACAGTGAGACCGGCGGTATCGCCGTATTGAAGGGTAACATTGCGCCGGACGGAGGTGTCGTGAAGCGTTCCGCTGTGGTACCGGAGATGATGGTACACGAAGGCCCGGCTCGCGTCTTTGATTGCGAGGAGGATGCGATCGCTGCTATCAAGGGTGGTAAGATCGTAGAGGGCGATGTGGTTGTCATTCGTTATGAGGGACCGAAGGGTGGTCCGGGTATGCGTGAGATGCTGAACCCGACATCGGCTATTGCCGGAATGGGGCTTGGCTCATCCGTTGCTCTGATCACGGACGGACGATTCTCCGGAGCAAGCCGTGGTGCGTCCATCGGACATATCTCACCGGAGGCAGCTGTCGGCGGACCGATCGCTTTGATCGAGGAAGGCGATATCATCGCAGTGGATATTCCGGCCAACACCCTGAATGTCAAGGTGTCGGATGAGGAAATGGAGAAAAGACGGGCGGCATGGACACCGAGAGAGCCGCGTGTAAAGGACGGGTATCTCGCCCGGTATGCGAATATGGTGACCTCCGGCAGTAACGGAGCGATCCTGAAGTAAAGGAGTGGGAAAAATGCAACTGAACGGATCTGAAATCGTCATCGAGTGTCTGCTCGAGCAGGGCGTGGATACCGTGTTCGGATATCCCGGTGGCGCGATCCTGAACATATACGATGAATTGTATCGTTATAAAGAGCAGATTCATCATGTGCTGACCTCTCATGAGCAGGGAGCGGCGCACGCGGCAGACGGATACGCGAGGGCGACCGGTAAGGTCGGTGTCTGTATGGCAACCTCGGGACCGGGCGCGATGAATCTGGTAACCGGAATCGGAACGGCTTACATGGACTCGGTACCGATGGTGGCTATCACGGCAAACGTAACGCTGAATCTCCTCGGAAAGGACAGCTTCCAGGAGGTTGATATCGCGGGTATCACAATGCCGATCACCAAGCACAGTTTCATCGTGAAGGATGTAACACAACTGGCGGACTGCATACGTAGAGCGTTCGCAATCGCGAAGACCGGACGTCCGGGACCGGTACTGGTAGATATCACAAAGGATGTGACGGCAGCGCGAACCGAGTTCTCGCCGATGAAGCTTCCGGAGATCGAAAGGATGTCCGATCGGATCACGGATGAGGCGTTGGATGTAGCTGTCCGAATGATCCATGAGAGTAAAAAGCCGATGATCTTCGTCGGAGGCGGTGCGGTGATATCCGAGGCGGACGAAGAGCTTCGCACGTTTGTGAAAAAGGTTGACGCACCGGTGACCGACACCCTGATGGGTAAGGGAGCCTTCGACGGGGAAGAGCCTTACTACACCGGAATGCTCGGTATGCACGGCACCAAGACCTCCAACCTGTGTGTCACGGAATGTGATCTTCTGATCACGCTGGGATCGAGATTCTCCGACCGTGTACTGGGGGATGCGACCAAATTCGCTTCAAACGCAAAGAAACTTCAGATTGATATCGATGAGGTAGAGATCGGTAAAAATATCCGGGTGGATCACGCGGTCTTAGGTGATCTGAAAGTTGCACTGCAAAAGCTCAACGAGAGATTGGATCAGCAGTATCATAAAGAATGGATCGATAAGGTGATGGCAAGAAAGGAAGCGCTTCCGATGACGTATCCGTCCGAGGGATTAAGCGGACCATATGTTGTGGAGAGGTTTTCAAAGCTTCTTGATGAGAATGCTATTATCGCTACGGACGTGGGACAGCATCAGATGTGGGCAGCGCAGTTTTATAAATATCGCAAGCCCAGACATCTTCTGACATCCGGTGGTATGGGAACCATGGGATACGGACTTGGAGCCGCGATCGGCGCCAAGGTAGGATGTCCGGATAGTGTGGTGGTCAACTTCGCGGGTGACGGATGCTTCCGTATGAACATGAACGAGATCGCGACGGCAACCCGCCATGATATTCCGATCATCGAGGTTGTTTTTAATAATCATGCGTTGGGGATGGTCAGACAGTGGCAGACACTTTTTTATAACAAGCATTATTCCCAGACGATCCTTGAGGATAAGGTAGATTATTGCAAGGTGGCTGAGGCGATGGGCGCCAAGGCAATCCGCGTCACGAAGCGTGAAGAACTCGATGACGCGATCCACGAGGCGGTGGATGCCGGTGTGGCAACCGTCATTGAAGTAGTTATCAATCAGGACGAGAAGGTATGGCCGATGGTGGCACCCGGTAAGCCAATCGACACGTCGTTTGATGAGAATGATTTAAATAAACAGGAGGAAGAAAGATCATGAGTAGAGTGTACAATTTTTCAGCAGGACCGGCCGTGCTGCCGGAGGAGGTATTGAAGGAAGCAGCGGCTGAGATGCTGGACTATCAGGGATCCGGCATGTCTGTCATGGAGATGAGCCATCGTTCCAAGGTGTACGATGACATCATCAAGACAGCGGAGGCGGATATCCGTGAGTTGATGGGTATTCCGGAGAATTATGAGGTGCTCTTTTTGCAGGGTGGTGCGTGGACACAGTTCTCGGCGATCCCGATGAACCTGATGAAAAACGGAGTAGCGGATTATATCGTAACCGGTCAGTGGGCGAAGAAGGCATGGCAGGAGGCCGGCAAGTACGGCAAGGCGAACAAGATCGCTTCCTCCGAGGATGAGACCTTCTCGTATATTCCGGATTGTTCGGATCTTCCGATCGATGATGACGCGGATTATGTTTATATCTGTGAGAATAATACGATCTACGGAACCAAGTATTGGACACTTCCGAATACCAAGGGTAAGGATCTGGTTGCCGATGTTTCTTCCTGCTTCCTTTCGGAGCCGGTAGACGTGAATAAGTACGGCGTGATCTACGGTGGTGTTCAGAAGAATATCGGACCGGCCGGTGTGACGATCGTGATCATCCGCAAGGATCTGATCCGTGATGATCTGGCTGAGAACGTACCGACAATGCTTCAGTACAAGACACACGCGGATGCGCACAGCCTGTTCAATACACCGCCGTGCTATGGCATCTATATCTGCGGAAAGGTGTTCAAGTGGTTGAAGGCCAACGGTGGACTTGCAGCTATGAAGCAGCGCAATGAGGAGAAGGCAAAAATCCTTTACGACTTCCTCGACGCGTCGAAGCTTTTCAAGGGTACGGTTCGCAAGGAGGATCGTTCTCTGATGAACGTGCCGTTTGTAACCGGAAATGATGAGCTGGATGCAAAGTTTGTTGCTGAGTCGAAGGCGGCCGGGCTTGAGAACCTGAAGGGACATCGTTCGGTCGGTGGTATGAGAGCAAGTATTTACAATGCGATGCCGAAGGCCGGTGTGGAAGCGCTTGTTCAGTTTATGGATCAGTTTGAAAAGAACAATGGATAAAAAGTGAGGTACGAAGTAATGAGTGTGAAAGTAAAGTGTTTAAATCCGATCGCTGAGTGTGGATTGGAGATGTTGCCGGAAGAGTATGAGATTACGGATGAGATCAACGAGGCACAGGCCGTGCTCGTAAGATCAGCTGTGATGCATGACATGGAGTTGCCGGAGGGCCTGCTTGCCGTAGCGAGAGCCGGTGCCGGTGTGAATAATATTCCGCTTGAAAAATGCGCTGAAAAAGGTATCGTTGTTTTCAATACGCCGGGTGCAAACGCGAACGGTGTAAAGGAGCTGACGATCGCTGCTATGCTTCTGTCGGCAAGAGACATTGCCGGTGGTATCCGCTGGTGTCGTGAGAATAAGGACGACGCGGATATCGCGAAGAGCGCTGAGAAGGCCAAGAAAGAATTCGCCGGAACCGAGATCAAGGGCAAGAAGCTCGGTATCATCGGTCTCGGAGCAATCGGTGTTATCGTGGCAAACGCGGCAAACCGTCTCGGTATGGATGTCTATGGTTGTGATCCGTATATCTCGATCGAGAACGCGGTCAACATGACACGAGACGTAACAATGGTAAAGACGAATGAAGAGCTCTATGAGATCTGTGATTATATCACAATCCATGTACCGCTTCTGGATTCCACCAAGGGAATGCTGAACAAGGAAGCCTTTGACAAGATGAAGGACGGTGTAGTGATCCTCAACCTTTCCCGTGACACACTGGTGAATGAGGACGATATCAAGGTGGCTCTGGAGAGCGGAAAGGTCGGACATTACTTTGTGGACTTCCCGAATCCGACAACCGTCAATCTTCCGAACACAACCGTTACACCTCACCTCGGAGCGTCTACACAGGAGAGTGAGGATAACTGTGCAAAGATGGCTGCGCGTGAGATCCGTGACTTTATCGATAACGGTAATATCCGCAATTCCGTCAACTATCCGGATACGGACGCCGGCATCTGTCAGACGGAAGGTCGTATCACGATCCTTCATAAGAATCTTCCGAAGATGCTGACTCAGTTTACGAATGTGTTTGCGAAGGACGATGTCAATATCGAGAACATGTGGAATAAGAGTAAAGGGAATTTCGCATATTCGGTGCTGGATATCTGTTCGCCGATCACGGATACGGTAGTCAAGGATCTGGAAGCAATTCCGGAGGTTATTCGTGTCCGCGTGATCAAATAAAAATCAACCGAATGGAAACTATAGCATGAATGCAAAAGAAATAAAAAACTATCTCGCAGCTGCTTCGGCGTCGGGCATTCGTCCGGGGCTTGACAGAATGCGTGAATTGTGCCGGAGATTGGATAATCCGCAGGACGAAATAACGGTTATCCATGTCGCCGGAACGAACGGAAAAGGATCGACGTCTGCCTATCTGGCGTCGATCCTTTCGCGCGTTTATAAAAAGGTTGGATGGTATTCATCACCGGCTGTTTTTGATGACAGGGAGACGATTCGAATCCTGACGCCGGATGGCAGCCGGTATCTCACAGATGAGATCTATGAGTCACTGATGACCTTTGTTATCCAGGCGGCAGAAGCGATGGTGGCAGATGGCTATGAGCGTCCGACCGTGTATGAACTGGAGAGTGCGGGGGCATTTTTATCCTTTAAAAATGAACAGGTCGATGTCGCGATCATCGAGGTCGGCATGGGAGGTCGTGAGGACGCGACCAATGTGATCCCCCGTTCTGCCTTGTCCGTAATCGCGCCGATCGGTCTGGACCATATGCAGTTTCTCGGAGGGTCGCTGTACCAGATTGCCGGAGAGAAGGCCGGTATCATAAAAAAAGGGTGTCCTGTTGTGGCGTATCAGCCGGGGGTCCGCCTGGAGATGGGTGGCGGAACGAAGGAGGAAAAAAGACAGGAAAGACTTCGTGAGAGGATCATCGGGAGACTTAACTCCGAAGCGGAGGAGAAAGAAACGTCCATCCGCTATGTGAATGAGGACGCGCTTCGGATCGACAGACAGGAGCTTGCGGGAACGGCATTTACATACCTTGGAGAGGCGTATTATACGAAAATGTGCGGCTCCTTCCAGCCCGGGAACGCGGCGCTTGCGATCGAAGCAGCGATGGCTTTGAATCGCGATGAGATCACAGCGGAGATCATACGTGAGGGAATCGCCTGCGCAGATTGGCCGGGACGATTCGACATCGTGAGTGAGGATCCGCTTACCATTTTTGATGGAGCACATAATACGGACGGTGTGACGGTCCTGTCGGAGAGCATACGTACACTTTTGCCGGGGCGAAGGATTTACGCGGTAATGGGTGTTTTCATGGACAAGGCTGTGGAGGAGATGGTGCGTCAGATCCTTCCGCTTATCACCGAGGTGGTCGCTGTGACCGCACCGGGACCGCGCGGACTTGACGCTTCTGATCTTTCCGAAGTGATCCGACGGGTGAATCCGTGGATCACGGTCTATGAGGGTGGTGATGATATCGCCGGAGCGCTTGAAAAGATGCAGAAAAAGGCGGCTAAGCGTGGGGCAACGGTTCTTGTGTTTGGAAGTCTTTCACTGGCGCGGGCGGTATATCCGAAGGGAATTGCCGCGGAGCGTGAGTCCGGTATTGTTAGGGGGAATACTTCCACCGGGAATACTTCCCCCGGGAAAACTTCCCTGGTTCATATAGAAGGGGATTCCGAAAAAAATCTTTTGACTCTTTTGCAGGAATCGGGGATTGTGGTTCCGGCTTCCTGTGGCGGGAACGGACAGTGCGGCAAATGTCGTGTGCGTATCACGGGTGATGATAGCAAGGCGGAATACCGGTTGGCCTGTCAGGTGGTACCGAACGGCGCAGTCGATGTAGAGATACACGGAGATGACTATGAAGGCATGCAGAGTGTCGGTGAGACAGTCCTTTCCGAAGGCGGAGCCGGTGGGCGTGCGCAGGAGATAAGCGGCAAGCCATACGGCGTCGCGGTCGATATCGGGACGACGACACTTGCGGTAGCCCTGGTACGGCGAGCAGATGGAACGAGTGTGGACACCAGAACGCGTGTCAATCCGCAGATCTCGTTCGGGGCTGATGTGATTTCACGTATTCACGCGGCGGAGGAAGGAAAAGCCGACGCGATGCGGGTGACAATCTGTGAGGCGCTCTTAGAAGAGATTGAAACCATATTGGTGAGAAACGGAATCGGATACGGTGATGTGGAAACGGTCGTTGTTGTTGGCAATACGACCATGCTTCATCTGGTGCAGGGATACGATGTGAGCGGTCTGGGACGGGTTCCGTTCACGCCGGTTACGCTTTCACTCGAGAAAAAGACCATGGGCGAGGTGTTTGACGTGGTGCCGGATTGGCCGTTGGAAGAGATCACAGCGGCGGTTCCCGTGATCATCCTTCCGGGGGCTTCGACATATGTGGGAGCAGATATCGTGTCCGGTATGTTTGCTTTGGATTTTGATAAAAATGATAAGATAGTGGCTCTCATCGATCTGGGAACCAACGGTGAACTTGTGATCGGTGACAGGAATCGTAGGCTGGTGACATCGACGGCAGCTGGACCGGCTTTGGAGGGTGGAAACATCCGATACGGAACGGCGAGCATCAAGGGGGCGGTCTCCGGTGTGCGCCTGGAGAAGGATGAATCCGGACTGTGGCAGGCGGAGGTTGAACGGATCGGTGAATACACGAAATCCGGTTCCTATGACAGATCTGCGGGACGGTCCTCCGACATGACCGGCGGTAGAGAACTGAAGGTGGCACCCGGTATCTGTGGAACCGGTGTGATCGATATGGTGGCGGAGTTGAGGAGAGTCGGTCTCGCGGATGAGAATGGACTTCTCGTGGATGATTATTTTGAAGACGGCTTTCCGTTTGCCATGCGCAGCGATGGCACGATCCTTGCCTTTGCGCAGGAGGATGTCCGAGAGGTTCAGCTGGCTAAGGCGGCCATCCGGGCCGGATTCGAAATCCTGTGTGAGCGATTCGGGATCACGACGGATGCGATTGATAAAGTCTATATAGCCGGAGGGTTCGGAACATTTTTACATATCGACCGCGCGGTTGCGATCGGACTTTTGCCGGAGACACTGGCGGATAAGACAGAACCTGTCGGCAATACGGCTCTGACAGGAGCAATCCGGTTTTTGATGGAGCCGGAAGGAGAGGAAAGACTGACCGCGCTTGCGACCGGGTGTGAGACCATCTCGCTGGCGGAGGATGATGCCTTCGAAAAGAGGTATGTGGAGGCCATGACATTGTAGGCTGTGTGAGAATGTTTTTCTTGCGAAACGTACGGATTTGTGGTACGATGAATGTGTTTTAAGACTATATTTTAATAAAGAAAGAGAATTGAAATCATGGAAATGCAAATGGAATTTGTGCGGCAGATGCCGACACCACAGGAGATCAAAGAAAAGTTTCCGTTGAAGGAAAGTGTGGCGCAGGTGAAGGAGCGTCGCGATGAGGAGATTAAGGCTATTTTTGAGGGGAAGGATGACCGGTTTTTACTGATCATTGGACCGTGCTCGGCGGACAATGAGGACGCTGTACTTGAGTATATGAATCGTCTTGCGAAGGTGCAGGAGAAGGTAAAGGATAAGCTTTATATGATCCCGCGTGTGTATACGAATAAGCCGCGTACCGTGGGACTCGGATATAAGGGTATGCTTCACCAGCCCAATCCCGAGGAGGATGAGGATCTGTTGGCCGGGTTGATCGCGATCCGTCAGATGCATACGCGCGTGGTTGAGCAGACCGGGTTTACGTGTGCGGAGGAGATGTTGTATCCGGAGAATCACAGATACCTCTCGGATCTTTTGGCCTATGTGGCGATCGGGGCCAGATCGGTGGAGGATCAGGGACATCGTCTGGTTGCTTCGGGACTGGGAATACCGGCAGGAATGAAAAACCCGACGGGCGGCGACATCTCTGTCATGATGAATTCCATCGTGGCGGCTCAGAATCCGCAGCGTTTTGTTTATCGGGGATGGGAGGTGCAGACCACCGGAAATCCGTTGGTGCACTCAATCCTTCGCGGTTATGTGGATAAGTTCGGACGCAATATCCCGAATTATCATTTTGAGGATCTGATCCATCTTTATGACAGTTACAAGGAGCGCGAAGTGGAGAACGCGGCAGTAATCGTCGACACGAACCACTCCAATTCTGATAAGGATTACATGCAGCAGATTCGTATTGCCAAGGATGTGATTCACTCCAGAAATCATGCGGATGAGATCAAAGAGATCGTCAAAGGCCTGATGATCGAGAGTTATCTTGAGGACGGTGCGCAGAAGATCGGCGAGGGCGTATACGGAAAGTCGATCACGGATCCGTGCCTCGGTTGGGAGAAGACGGAAAGACTGGTATATGAATTGGCAGAGTTGGTTTGATGGTTTGAATATTTGATTGTTTATTATAATTGTATTGTTCAGGTAGAGGAATGACAGGAGAAATCATATGGAAAGAATTAATGCGTGGAGGAAGTTGACAACCGTAGCGTTGGTAATGGCGATGACAGTTTCGGCGATGGCAGGGATAGGACCGGCGCGGGCGAAGGAAAAGACAGAAAGCATTAAGACACAAAGCGTCAGGCATGTCAAGTCTGAGGATGTGGCTAAGAGTGTCAGTGATAAGCCGGAACAGAACTATGACAGTAAGAGCGATGCCACCTATGATCCGACCGTGGATTCCTATGACGCGTATACGGTTCGTGACTGCGCACAGATTTTTGAAGCAGGAAAGATGACGGTCTCGGTTAAGGATGACAAGATCACCGTTGATGAGGCGGAGCAGGGGATTCGTATTAAGGCAAAACCCGTGGATATCGAACAGGGTGAGATTACCTTTTCACAGGCGTTTGATTTCTCAAATTATAAGCCGGGATTTGTTATTGTGAACGCACTTAGTGAGCGCAAAAAACCGGCCAAAGTTTCAATCTATCTGGACAACGAAACTACGCCGCTTGGAACGATTTCCGTTCCCAGACAAAGAGGGAAAGATAAGTGGGATTATAGGAAGAATTACAGTGTGAATATCAGTGGTAAAAATATCACCGGTAAGCACACGGTTCGATTGAAATTCTCCTTTGATACCATGAGTGCCGAGCAGAAAAAAGACAAGGCGGAATTATTGCTTCGCGGTGTTCTGTTTACGGCATTTGATATTCCGACAGTCAATGTAAATATTGATGAGAATGACGGTACGATCGCTGAGATGAATAATGATCCTGTACACAACACCGAATGCTACGGGAACATAAAGATCGAGACGCCGAGTGGTTATGTGTCGGAGTATGGCGGGAAGGATTGTTCCGGAACATATGAACTGGAATACATCCGCGGAAGAGGAAACTCCACCTGGGGACCGAGTAAAAGACCATACCGGATCAAGCTTGATAATAAAGCGGATTTTTTCGGCATGGGAGCTGATAAAAACTGGGTGCTTTTGGCGAATTATTATGACTATACGTTACTTCGTAACAAGTACACCTATTGGCTCGGTGATAAGATGGGAATGGAGTTCACACCGCAGTGTGTGTTTGTCAATCTCGTTATGAACGGAGAGTATCTCGGCAGTTATTATCTGTGCGAGCATGTCCGTGTCGGAAAGTCCCGAGTGAATATCGATAATCTCGAAGATGAGCCGGGAGCCGTGTCGGGCAGTGCCGTGACCGGCGGATATCTTCTCTCGACGGGATATGAAGAAGGAGACTATCGCAACCTCGCTACGATGAAGGGGATGAATTTCCTTTTGGAACGCCCGGACTTCGGTGATAACACACCGGTTCCGGAACAGTTCTACTACATCTCGGACTATGTGCAAAAAACAGAGGACGCGATATTCGGCAAGAAGTTCAAGGACGCGGACGGCGTGTCCTATACGGACTATATGGACCTTCAGTCGACGGTTGATTTTTATCTGATTCAGGAGTTTTCTTTGAACGGAGACGGATATGTCGGCGGAAGCAATTATCTGTACAAGAAGCGTGACGGTAAACTCTTTTGGGGACCTCTTTGGGACTTTGATTATGTCGCCTGGGGCGCGACCGAGTTCTACGGAAACCAGACAGATGGATTCATCCACGCGAACAATGCCTGGATTGGCAGATTGCTTCAGGATGAAGTGTTCAAAGCAAAATTGAAGGAACGCTGGAAGGTGTTGAAGGACCTTCTGGAACAGTCGATCGCCGACGGAGGAGAGATTGACAAGTTATCAAAACAGCAGTATATGTCTCAGAAGGCCAACTATTTCGTGGCAGCGACGCTGGCGGATTCGGAGTATTCTTATGATGCCGAAACCGGCGGAAAGATTTATGTCAATTATGATTCGGAGATCGCCAGGTTGAAGGATTGGATCCGATCGAGGATCCAATATGTGGATCAGCATATCGGGGATGCCATCACGCCGAGTGGCGTCACGGTCACCTTTAAGGTAGGGAAAAAGGTATATGCCAGAGTTAATCTGAACAATAATATGCTTGAGGCAGAGCAGATTCCGACAGAGCCCAAGAAAAAGGGATATCAGTTTAAAGGGTGGTATGCCAAGGATAAGAAAGGTCACGAGTACGAAGTGCTGGGTCTGGAATTTACGTCCAATGTTACGGCGTACGCACGCTGGATCAAGAAGGATAAGGTAAAAAACGGACCGAAGATTTTCTTCCCGTATTCGGAATGCTATATTACGGATGATGCTGCCCATGAGTATTATATTCCGTTCGGAAGTTATCCGGACAAGGTATCGGTCGATAAGATCAAGTGGAGTTGTAACCGCGATAATGTGCTTGTGCATGAAGGGGTTCTTTCGGCTCCGGAAGGGTATCGTGGAGTAGTGACTGTCACGGCTAAGTACAAGAAGACGACGATCAAGTGCAAGATCTATATAACCAAGTGGGAAAACCTGAAAATGCTTCGTACATTGTCGTTCAGTAAAAAAAATATTACCATGACGAAGGGTACTTATAAAGTGCTGAAGGTCGCTCCGTCACCGAAGGAGGTCAACGCGTTTGCTTATCAGAATGGGTTCAATTTCTGCTCACAGAATGAAAAGGTCGTCCATGTGGGTCCCGATGGTGTTCTGCATGCGTTGAAAAAAGGAAAGTCTGTTATCGCTGCTTCCATTGACGGGAAGATGTTTTTCTGTACGGTAACGGTGAAGGCGGCAAAGAAGAACACAAAGAAGAATGGAAAGAAGACGATTAAAAAGACCGTTAAAAAGAAAAAGAAGTAAACCGACAGGAGGTTTCCATGGATAAGCTAAAGATCGAGGAGGGCGTAAGACTGATCCTCGAAGGAATCGGAGAGGATTACGAGCGTGAAGGCCTGAAGGATACGCCGACGCGTGTGTCAAATATGTGTGAAGAGATATTCGGAGGTTACCAGCAGGATCCGGCAGAGCCGTTGTCACGTACCTTTACGGCGGAAACCGGTGATATCGTGATCGAAAAGAATATCCGGTTCTATTCGTTGTGTGAGCATCATATTCTGCCGTTTTTCGGTACGGTTACGATCGGTTATGTTCCGGACGGTAAGGTGGTGGGGCTCAGCAAACTGGCCCGCACCGTGGAGATCTTTGCGAGACGCGCACAGATCCAGGAGAAGATGACGACGCAGATTGCCGAGGCAATCCAGAACAATCTTCATCCGAAGGGTGTGATCGTCGTGGCGAAGGCGGAGCATATGTGCATGTCCATGCGTGGTGTGAAAAAGCCCGGCACGGAGACGATGACATATAAGACGACCGGGTGCTTTACGGAGGACGCGGAACTTCGCAAATTGTTTTTCTCGATGATACGATGATCCGCGGAGAAATGTCGGGTATTATTTATTACTGAGGAAGCTTATGGACCAGATTATAATTAAGGATTTGGAAATATACGGCCATCATGGTGTGCTGAAGGAGGAAAATGTCCTCGGGCAGAAGTTCCTCGTGTCGATGTCTCTCGGTCTGTCTCTGCATAAGGCCGGAGTCAGCGATGATATCCATGATTCCATCGATTATGCCCAGGTTTCGCATCTGGTGAAGGAGGAGATGGAGAAGACCACCTATCAGCTGATCGAAGCGCTTGCTGAGCATCTGTGCGAAGCGGTATTGATGGCGTTTTCGGAGGTGGAGTCCATCACGATGGAACTGAAGAAGCCATGGGCGCCAATCCTGCTTCCGCTTGAGACGGTAAGCGTTCGGATGGAACGCAGATGGCATCCGGTGTATCTGTCTGTAGGCGCGAATCTCGGTGACAGAACAAAACAGATTGAGGATGCGGTGGAAGTGCTCCGACAAGATGGAAAAATCCGTGATCTGAGAGTATCGGAATTGATTGAGACAAAGCCGTACGGCGTGGAGGATCAGCCGGATTTCATGAACGGGTGCATTTTTATGAAGACGCTGTACGAACCGGATGAACTGCTCGAAAAGCTCCACGAGGTGGAAGCGGCCGGGGGTAGGGAACGCAAGGAACATTGGGGGCCCCGAACGATCGATCTGGACATCCTGTATTACGGTGATCTGATTCTGGAGAGTGAGAGCCTGACAATCCCGCATCCTGAGATAGAAAAAAGGGAATTTGTGTTAGAACCATTGGCGGAGATCGCGCCTTGGAAAAAGCATCCCGCGACGGGACGCTCGACACTTGACATGCTGGAAAGACTACATGAGCGGAGGACATATTCATGATAACAAACGCAACCATCTCAGTTGTAGGTGTGCTTATCCTGTTGGTGACAGCTTGGGGATACTATGCGGTGCCTGCGAGAAAAATGCAGGGACGCGGCCTGTTTATGTGTTTGTTGGCCTTTGCATTGATGCACCTGATCAGTGACGGTGTGCTTCGTACAGAGATCGGCGAGCCGGCAAATATCGCGTTGAGATCACTGAACGGTGTGGGGATGCTCTATATCTTTATCTACCTGGCCGGTGTGATCGGTGTGCTGCAGGTGGCGTTTGATATTATGTGGTTCAGAACCCGGACGGAAATCCGTGTCGGAAGCGGTGTGTTGTTGCAGCTGCCGGGCGTGGCTCTGCTTGTGGCAACGATCGTGATTCGCGGAGGATTTGCTGCTGCGGTATTAAAATATATGCCGTTACTATACGCCCTGGTTTTGTTCTTTATGACGATATGGTTTTATGAAAAATTGGATCGGGGGCTTCGAATCGGAACGCTCGCGGCGATGGTCGGGTGCGTGGCTGTTTTTGTGATGAATTCGGTATTGCATATCACGACAATACCGCTTATGGTTTTGGTCCTGCTTCTTGTGATCGCCATGTCCTGGGACGGACGCGGCGAGATCATCATCACGGATGTATCGGATGAGGAACTGGAACGGTTGCAGGAGAGAGGGTTTTTCGGTGTGGAATCTGTTGAGGAAGAAGCAGAAGAAGAGGAAGAGAAGTCTTTGCACACCGTAATTGTGACAGATCGTATGCAGGAGACAGCGCTGTTGCCTGAACTGGAGCAGATGATACGCGCGGATGAAAAAGCAAAGAAGAATAAGCAGAAGCTTTCGCTGGACGATGATCTGAAGGCGGTTTCCGAGAGTGCGGAGCCGGTTATGGAAGAGTCCGTGAAGGAAGGTACCGAGGAGACTTTCGATATTCCGGTGGTTCAGCCTGTCTTGGTGGAAGCGGAGCAGATCGTTATACGGGAAGAGGATGTCGTGGCGGCCGGTATGCGTGCCGTAGAGCCGACGCCGATGGAACAGCTGACAGCGGCGGCTGCTTTGACCGCGGAGACGGACAGCGAATCCGAAGACGCGATGCATTACCTGTCACAGGTGGATGAGACAGTTTCGGATGTGCTTCACAACCGTCCTCTGATCATGGAGAAAGAATTGAACGAGTATTATCACCGCATGAAGAACGCAGTCAAAGATAAAGATCACGACGCGTGTCTGGAGGTTTTGTCTGAAATGAGTGAGTACCGGATCTCCGGTATCCACGTAACCAGATATGAGCGTATCCGACACGCGGTGTTAGATGAAGAGTGGAAGTTGTTGGAAAAGGAATTAAAAGACTTTTAACCCCTTGGGTTAAAAGTCTTTTAAGACTATTTAACCCATTGGAATCAGATATAAAAGGAGGCTCCGGTTGGAGCCTCTCAGACTGTAGACAAAGTCCGCGGGAAACCGCGGGCTTTTCTCGTAGAAAAAACGAAGAAAAGCACCGAAAACACTGGATTTTTCAGCGTTTTTTTGGTATAATGGTATCATAGAAATCAGATATGGAGGGTATCTGCCTATGATGTCAACGAACGTTGAAAAGAACCGAGAACAGGTTCAATTCATCTGTATGGATGACCTTGTTCCCAAGGATCATCTGCTCCGATTGATTGATGGTGCACTTGACTGGTCATTCATTTATGA
>JAEEGL017007523.1_pt1 | contig 48703 bp, 45 predicted proteins | sample 9134231 | NCBI WGS metagenome assembly JAEEGL01 (sample SAMN16246548, study PRJNA631951) | gut metagenome | biome: gut microbiome; feature: rumen; material: fiber-attached | host: Bos | place: Iran: Karaj | collected 2018-10 | reverse complement strand
ATCGCAAAGAGAATCGCTGAGATCGCTCTCGCTGAGGGCGCTGACGCTATCGGCCACGGCTGCACCGGCAAGGGCAACGATCAGGTACGCTTCGAGCTCGCTATAAAGGCTTTCGCTCCCGATATGACTATCATCGCTCCGTGGAGAGAATGGACCATCAAGTCCCGCGACGAGGAGATCGACTACGCTGAGGCGCACAATATCCCCCTCAAGATAAGCCGTGAGACAAACTACTCCAAGGACAAGAACATCTGGCACCTCTCGCACGAGGGTCTCGACCTTGAGGACCCCGCTAACGAGCCCCAGTACGAGAAGCCCGGCTTCCTCGAGATGGGCGTTTCCCCGATAGACGCTCCCGACAAGCCTACATATATCACCCTCCACTTCGAGAAGGGCAAGCCCACCAAGCTCGACGGCAAGGAGCTCAACGGCGTTGAAATGGTATCCGCACTCAACAAGCTCGGCGGCGAGAACGGTATCGGTCTTGCTGACCTCGTTGAGAACCGTCTCGTGGGCATGAAGTCCAGAGGCGTTTACGAGACTCCCGGCGGTGCTATCCTCTACCATGCACACGAAGTTCTCGAGACTATCACTGTTGACAAGGAGACTGCACGCATCAAGCAGTACCTCGGCATAAAGTTCGCTGACATCGTTTACAACGGTCAGTGGTACACTCCCCTCCGCGAGGCTCTCAGCGCTTTCGTTGAGAAGACTCAGGAGCGCGTAACGGGCGATGTTAAGCTCAAGCTCTACAAGGGCAACATCATCAATGCAGGCGTAACTTCTCCCTACACTCTCTACGACGAGGAAGTTGCTACCTTCGACGAGGACGAAGTATACAACCAGGCTGACGCAGCCGGCTTCATCAACCTCTTCGGACTCCCGATCAAGGTCAAGGCTAAGCTCGACCAGAAGAGAAACAACAAGTAATGATAAAGATACTATTCTGGGTGTTTGTCGTCATATTCTTCGGCGGCATAACCTTCGATCTGATACTCAACATCATCAACCTGCGAAAGAGCAGCGTCAAGTCCTTCGAGGGCGAGCCCGTCGAGATCGACGCAACTGTCGACGAGCAGACAAAGCACCAGATATCCACACTCAGGGGCGCACCCGCGGGTATGTCGCAGAACCTTGGTACGATCATGCTCAGCTACAAGGCTGACGGTATCAGCTTCACCAAGGAAGCGGCGCTCATAGACGTCGCCAGCGACCTGAAAAAGGGCGACACAGTGAAGATACTCTACGACAGTCTCAACTCCGGAAGAGCTGTGCTCGCAGACGGGAGCGAGGAAAAGTCCGCGAAGAACGGTATCAAGTGGGATATCTGCTGGTATCTCGTGCTGCTCATCGCCGGCGCATTCGTGTTCCTGACGTTCATATCGGAGCTCTGACGCCGCAAAACGGCATTACGCAATATATCACAGGCAGGGGAAGCACTCCTGCCTGTTGCGATTTTATCAATACAGAGGGTAATTGACATGAACTGGAAAAAGATACTCGCGGCAGCTGCTGCACTGACGCTCTTCACAAGCTGCAGAGCCAAGGATACACCGGGCTCCGAGTCCGCAGCGGAGACCTCTGCCGCTCAGTCTGAGACCACAGAGGCAGAGGATACGAGTTCTGCCGAGGACACGACTGCTGCTGAGGAAACGACCGCACCCGCCGCAGAGCCGGTCGGGTACACCGGTTGTTCCGCAACGGCAAGAGAGCTCATCTCCGAGCTTGCTGCCGGAAACGCTTCCCCGCTGTACGAAGCCCTCTCGTTAGACGTCAAGGCTCAGATATCTGAAAACGACATAAAAATGTTCTGGGTGCAGACACAGATGCAATCCGGAAAATTCGTCGAGATGCTCGGAACGACCGAGGAGATCGACGGGACTATGTCTTCCACCTCCACCACACTGAAATTCGAGAATGAAGAACTTGTCATGGATATAGAATTCGCGGGAGAAGGTGCGATCATTGGTCTGCTTGTCCACGAGCCCGACTCCGACGAGCCGGAGGAGATACTCCCCGAGGAGACCGGCGACTACGCCGAGACTGCGGTAAAAGTCGGCGAGTACGGCCTCGACGGTATGCTCTGTATGCCCAAGAACGCGGAAGCTCCTCCTCTGCTGCTCCTCATCTGGGGCTCGGGGCAGTGCGATATGAACGAGGTGGGCGTGTTCGATGCGCTCGCGCACGGACTTGCAGAGAGAGGCGTCGCGACCCTCAGATTCAACAAGCGCTTCTACCAGTTCCCCGAAATGGCGACCGAAGATGTTACCGTTGACGACGAATACCTCGACGACGTTGACGCGGCGATAGCGCTCGCGCAGACCTATGCGGACAGCGGCGAGATCAGTGGTATCTATGTGCTCGGGCACAGTCTCGGCGGCTCGCTCATGCCGTCTATCGCAGAGCGCAACAGCAAAGTCAAGGCTGCGATCTCCCTCGCGGGAACTCCCCGCCACCTGATAGACGTATGGCTCGAGCAGCTCAACGTTCAGCTCGAAACGCTCGGCGAGGGTCCTCTGCGCGATTACATGGAGACTCTCATAGACCAGACGGAGACCCTGCGCGACGAACACATCATCAAGGAGACCGATAACCCCAGTCTCTATCAGGTGACATCCGTATTCTTCGGTATCCCGTACTTTGAGTCTCTCCAAGCTATAGAGCCCGCAGATATCGCCGACAGGCTGACTATCCCCATGCTGTTCTTACAGGGCGACGCTGATATTCAGGTCTACCCCGACAGGGACTATCCCGTATGGCAGGAAAAGCTCAGCGACAACCCGAACTGCACGTTCAAGCTGTATGAGGGTCTGGGACACTTCTTCGACGACAAGAACGGCGACTTCGACGAGACTGTAATGGACGACATCGCGGACTTCGTCAAGAGCAACTGAGGTGTTTCACGGGCGATATATTAGTGAGCGGCAGAATAAATGGCTTTAAAAGAGGTCACTGCATACGGCACGGGCGAGATAGACGTCCCCCTGCCGAAAAACCGCGTCACTGACCTCTCTCCCAAGGACATCGCAGACCTCTGCCGGGGGTCGTGCTACAGTGCGATATGCGGGAGCGAGGCTCTGAAAAAGTACTTTGCAGGCGCAAATAAGCGCAAAAAATAATCACAAGGAGTAAAGATATGGCAAACGTAATGTGGGCGGGAAGATTCTCGAAGCAGGTCGATGAGACCGTGAATGCCTTCAATTCTTCCATTGCCTTTGACGGACGTATGTACCGCCACGATATACAGGGCAGCATAGCCCACGCGACCATGCTCGGCGACTGCGGCATAATCACGAAGTCCGACAGCGAGACGCTGATAAAGGGACTCAAGGAGATACTCGCAGACCTCGATTCCGGCAAGCTCGAGCTCGACCCGACTGCTGAGGATATCCATATGTTCATCGAGGCAGAGCTCACCAAGCGCCTCGGCGACGTCGGAAAGAGACTGCACACCTCCCGCTCGCGAAACGATCAGGTCGCGGTTGACCTGAGACTTTACCTCCGCGACGAGATAAAGACCATTTCCGATATGGTGCGCGAGCTCATCGGCGCTCTGATAGAAATGTCAAAGCAGCACACGGAGACCATCATGCCCGGCTATACGCACCTCCAGCGTGCACAGCCGATAACCTTCGCACATCACCTCATGGCGTATGTCTGGATGCTCCTGCGCGACCTCGAAAGACTCTCCGACGCGGCAAAGCGCATGAACGTCTGCCCGCTCGGCTGCGGCGCTCTTGCGGGTACGACCTACAGCACGGACAGGTTCCAGACTGCCGAGCTGCTCGGCTTCGATTCACCCATGCCGAACAGCCTTGACGGCGTCTCCGACCGCGATTACTGCGTGGAGCTGTGCTGTGCGCTGTCGCTGCTGATGACGCACCTCTCGCGCTTCTCCGAGGAGATCATACTCTGGTGCTCGTGGGAGTTCAAGTTCGTGGAGCTCGACGACGCATTCGCTACGGGCTCGTCGATAATGCCCCAGAAGAAGAACCCCGACGTCACCGAGCTGATACGCGGCAAGACGGGGCGCGTGAACGGCGACCTCGTTACCCTGCTCACCATGATGAAGGGTCTTCCGCTCGCGTACAACAAGGATATGCAGGAGGACAAGGAAGCTATCTTCGACGCTGTTGACAACGTAAAGCTCTGCGTCAAGACCTTCACCCCCATGTTGAAGACCATGCGCGTCCTCAAGGACAATATGAGAAATGCTGCTGCACGCGGCTTCATCAATGCCACGGATTGCGCGGATTACCTTGTGAAGAAGGGTATGCCCTTCCGCGACGCTTACAAGATAACGGGCACGCTCGTTGCACAGTGCATCGAAAAGGGCGTAACGCTCGAGACTCTGCCGCTCGCTGACTATCAGAAGATGACGGAGCTCTTCACCGAGGACGTATACGAAGCGATAAGCCTCGACACCTGCGTGCGTGAGCGCCGCAGCTACGGCGGTCCGTCGCCGGACGAGGTGGCTAAGCAGATAGCTCTCGCTGAGGAGAAGCTGAACGCACAGGCATGAAAAAGAAGGACTTTACATTCATACTCGGTCTGACGCTGCTCATGGGTGTGACGTGGGTCGCGGGAGAAGTCGTGATGGGACTGTGGCTCGCATTCAACGTCAAGGCGCACATTTTCTGGTTCGCGGCGATAGTAACAGCAACGCTTGTCATCAGCGTGTGGCATTCGTTCAAGGAGGACGAGAGCGACCTCGAGGACCCCAAGCGGGCGAAATATCAGCGAAAGACCGCGAAGAAAAAGAAGCGTTAGATCAACAAAGGGATTCCAAATGGTCCACAACCCTTTGGTCAGGGTCAAGGGGCAGACAGTCCCTTGCAGGTGCAGGGCAGCGCCCCGCATTGAGGAAGCGCCCCTAACCGGGTCCGTGACCCTCTGTCAGCTTTGCTGACATCTCCCTACACTGTAGGGAGTCACCGCAAAGGGTGGATCATAAAACAGTCCGGTGGACTGTTTTATGGGAGGAAACGCCCTGCAAGAGAGGGCGTTCCCTGAAATACCTCGTCAATAGACCAAGTTAAGGCAAAGGAGTATAATTATGTCAGCAAAAATATATATAGACGGTCAGGAGGGCACGACCGGTCTGAAAATACTGGAGCGCTTCGAGGGACGGAGCGACGTCGAGATAGTGAAGATAGCCGAGGACAAGCGCAAGGACCCCGAGGAGCGCGCCAAGATGATAAACGGCTCGGACTTCACGTTCCTGTGTCTGCCGGACGACGCCTCCCGCGAGGCTGTGTCGTTCGTGAACAACGACCATGTACGCATAATCGACGCTTCCACAGCGCACAGAACTAATCCCGCGTGGGCTTACGGCTTCCCGGAGCTCTCGCCAGAGCACAGAGAAAAGATACGCACCTCGAACAGGGTGGCTGTTCCCGGCTGCTACGCGAGCGGCTTCGCTTCGATAGTCTACCCGCTCGTGAAGAACGGCATTATCCCCGCGGATTTCCCGGTGTTCGCATATGCGACCTCCGGCTACAGCGGTGCCGGCAAGAAAGCGATCGCGGTCTACGAGGGCGACGATAAGCCGTTCGAGTTCAACAGCCCGAGACAGTATGCGCTCTCCCAGCAGCACAAGCACCTGCCGGAAATGCAGACTGTGTCGGGGCTGACCTACAAGCCGATGTTCAACCCCATGGTCTGCGACTATTTCAGCGGCATGGTGGTGAGCGTCCCGATACAGACAAGAATGCTCGCGAAGAAGGTAACAGCGGAGGCAGTGCAGGAGATGTACGGCAGACACTACGAGGGCGCAAAGCTCGTTGAGGTCATGCCGAAGATGACACTCGATGAGCAGAAGTCGTTCTTCCTTGCGTCGAACACGCTCAGCGGACAGAACAAGATGCAGATATTCGTTTTCGGCAACGACGAGCAGATACTCCTCTGCTCACGCCTCGACAATCTCGGAAAAGGTGCTTCCGGAGCGGCTGTTCAGTGCCTGAACATCATGCTCGGCATAGACGAGACTACCGGGCTCATCTGAGATAAGGAGGAAGGCCGCTATGGATATCCGCCTGATGACTATCGACGACTACGACAAGATCTACGCGATGTGGATGTCGTGCAGGAACATGGGATTCAACGACGTTGACGACTCACGCGAGGGCATAGAACGCTTCCTGCGGAGGAACCCCACAACTGTTTTCGTCGCGGACGACAACGGCACGATAGCCGGCGTCATTCTCGGCGGAAATGACGGCAGACGCGGTTTCATCCACCATATGGCGGTCGCGGAGCAGTACAGGCACCAGGGGCTCGGCACAAAGCTCGTCGCCGCCTGCCTTGACGCTCTCAGAGCTGAGCATATCAGCAAGGTCGCGCTGCTTGTGTTCAAGTACAACGACACGGGAAATGCCTTCTGGGAAAAACAGGGCTTCACCGTGCGGGACGACCTCAATTACCGTAATTTAGCTCTGCGTGAGCTTGTCAGGATAGATACATAAAGGAGTAATGATATGGAACTGAAAAAATTCAACGGGATAGAATTCACCGACGGCGGAGTGTGTGCTGCCAAGGGATTCCGCGCGAACGGCGTGCAGTGCGGTCTCACTCACGAGGGCGCGCTCCCGGCTAAGGGCAAGAACGACCTCGCTATGATCGCGGCTGACTGCGAATGCACTGCCGCCGCTGTCTACACCACGAACAAGGTCAAGGGCGCCCCGATACTCGTCACCAAGGAGCACCTCAGAAACGGCACGGCGCGTGCGGTCATCGTGAACTCCGTGAACGCAAACACCTGCAACCCCGACGGTGTCGAGAAGGCAAACAAGATGTGCGAGCTGACCGCTCAGGCGCTCGGTATCTCAGCGGACGACGTCATCGTCGCTTCGACCGGAGTGATCGGTCAGGTGCTCCCCATCGAGCCTATAGCTGCCGGTATGCCGGCGCTCGCGGAGGGTCTGACCTACGACGGCAACCCGCGCGCAGTTCAGGCGATAATGACCACCGATACCATGCCCAAGGAGATAGCAGTAAAGTTCACCCTCGGCGGCAAGACCTGCACCCTCGGCGGTATGCTCAAGGGAAGCGGCATGATACACCCCAACATGGCTACAACCCTCACCTTCCTCACAACCGACGCTGCGATCTCCGCAGAGCTCCTCCAGAGAGCACTCAGCGACGTAGTGAAGGTCACTCTCAACCGCGTGAGCGTTGACGGAGATACCTCCACGAACGACATGGTCTGCGTCATGGCTTCCGGTCTTGCGGAGAATACTCCCGTCACAAAGGAGAACGAGGATTTCGAGGCGTTTGAGAACGCTCTCTACGCGATAATGCTCAACCTCGCACGCATGATGGCGCGCGACGGCGAGGGCGCTACAAAGCTGGTCGAGTGCGCGGTTTCCGGCGCAAAGGACGAACTCACCGCTGAGATCGTTGCAAAGTCCGTCATCACCTCGAGCCTGTTCAAGTCGATGATCTTCGGCGAGGACGCCAACGCAGGACGTATCTACTGCGCGATCGGCTACGCCGATGCTGATGTGGACATCAGCAAGGTGGACTTCGACATCGCGTCAAAGGGCGGCAGGATCGCTCTCGGACGCAGGGGCTGCGTCGAGAAGTTCTCCGAGGAGGAAGCAAAGAAGGTGCTCTCCGAGGAGGAGATACTGGTCGATATCAGGCTCGGTGAGGGCGCAGGAAACGCCGTTGCATGGGGCTGCGACCTCACCTATGATTACGTCAAGATAAACGGCGATTACCGCTCGTAAGGGAGTGATGACTGCGTGCTGTTCAGAAGGTACAGAGAAGAGGATTACGACGAATACAACGAGCGGATAAACGCCAAGTACGACGATGATTACGTCCGCCCGACAAAAGAATCGCGCCGCGAATGCGCCCACAGTCACGAGCAGTCATACGACAATTATGACGTGCGTGAGACCCACAGGGAGTACCGCGAGGAATGCAGGCACGACCACGAGCAGACCTATGAGGACTACAACTCCGAGCAGCGCAGCTACGACGCACAGAACCGGCTCGAGGATCAGTTCGCACGGAAGCTCCAGCCGAACGAGCAGATAATATGGTGCGCGAAGCCCGAGCCCAACCTCACCAGCGAGGAATCCGGCGCAGGCTGTGCAAAGGGCGCGGGCGTAATGATGATAGCCGCGGGATTACCGCTCCTTATCGTCCCGCTTTTCGGCATATTCATGATAGTGATCGGCGCATTCCTGATAAAGGGCAGCAACGTCCGCAGCCGCAGCTACGCCATTACGACGAGCAGGCTGATGATACTCGATAACGGAAGGTTCAGGTCGATACCGCTCAGCGGCATAAGCAACATCACCTTCAAGAGCAGCGCACGCAACATTGGGTACGTTACCTTCATGAAGCAGACTATGGGACAGACTGCGAATCAGCGCGGTCTGACGTCTGACGGTATCTTCGGAGTGAAGGATCCCGCAGGTGTCAGCAGGATATTGAAGGACGCGATACATTCTCAATACAGAAATCAAGGAGTACGGAAATGAAAAACATCTCAAACAGCGACAAGTCGCAGGTGCTCATCGACGCCCTGCCCTACATACAGAAGTACAACAACAAGATACTCGTCATCAAGTACGGCGGCAACGCCATGACCAACAAGGAGCTCAAGGACGCTGTTATGACCGATATCGTCCTGCTGTCTCTGGTCGGAGTGAAGGTCGTGCTCGTACACGGCGGCGGTCCCGAGATAAGCGATATGCTCAAGAAGCTGAACATCGAGAGCCGCTTCGTCAACGGTCTGCGCTACACCGACGACGCTACAGTTGACGTCGTGAAGATGGTGCTCTCAGGCAAGGTAAACAAGGAGCTCGTTCAGCTCCTCGCACAGCACAAGGGCAGCGCTGTTGGTCTCTGCGGTATAGACGGCGAGATGCTCATGGCTGAGAAGAAGACCACCGAGGACGGTCAGGATCTGGGCTGGGTCGGCGAGATAACGAAGGTCAACACAAAGCCTATCACGGACGCCCTCGCGAACGGCAATATCCCCGTTATCGCGACCGTTGCGACCGACGAGAACGGCAATACCTACAACATCAACGCGGACACCGCTGCGGCGCGTATCGCGGCAGAGCTCGGCGCCGAGAACCTTATCCTCATGACCGACATCGCGGGACTTCTCCGCGACAAGGACGACCCGTCCACGCTGATACCGGCTGTCAACGTCAGCGAGGTGCCCTTCCTGAAGAGACAGGGCATAATCTCCGGCGGAATGATACCCAAGATCGACTGCTGCGTGGAGGCTGTCAGACGAGGCGTACACAAGACCGTCATCATCGACGGCAGAGTGCCGCACTCGATACTCATCGAGATACTCTCCAACGAGGGCATCGGCACGCAGTTTATCTGAGCGGCAGCCACAGTACGCCTGTCCCCCGCATACCGTGCGATAGCTGTTTTTGTGCAGGCTGCACAAAATTCGAATGCATTTTCGCACATATATAGTACAAACATTTAGCTTGTATATAAAAAATTTACTCAGAACCGGCGCTCACCTGTTGATTTTCATACCCCATCGGCGTTATAATTATTATGTAGCACCGCTGCCGGGAGCTGCCGTGTATCACGGAGGTAATCACCATGAACAGCAACGAAAAAACTATCGAAAAATTCGACAGCCACGTCATGCATTCCTACAAGCGCTTCCCGCTCGCTATGAAGCAGGGCGCAGGCAGGCGCTGCGTTGACGAGAACGGCAAGGAATACATCGACTTCGGCAGCGGCATAGGCACCAACTCCCTCGGCTACTGCGACGAAAAATGGGCTGACGCGGTATGCGCTCAGGTGCGCACGCTCCAGCACAACAGCAACTACTACTACACCGAGGTGCAGGCTGAGTTCGCTTCGCAGCTCTGCGGCATTACCGGCTATAAGTCGGTGTTCTTCGGCAACAGCGGCGCTGAGGCGAATGAGTGCGCCATAAAGATAGCAAGGAAGTACAGCTTCGATAAGTACGGCAAGGGCAGGCACAACATCATCACGCTCGTGAATTCGTTCCACGGCAGGACGATAGCTACCCTCTCCGCTACCGGTCAGGACGTCTTCCACAACTACTTCTTCCCCTTCGTTGAGGGCTTTATCAACGTCACTGCAAACGACATCGCCGACCTCAAAGCAAAGCTCGACGATACGGTCTGCGCGGTGATGATAGAGTACATACAGGGCGAGGGCGGAGTCAATGCGCTCCAGCAGGACTTCGTTGACGCCATCTATGACCTCTGCGCCGAGCGCGACGTGCTCGTCATAGCGGACGAGGTACAGACCGGCGCCGGCAGGACGGGCAAGTTCCTCGCGGGCGAGCATTTCGGCAAAAAGGCTGACATAACAACTCTCGCAAAGGGTATCGCGGGCGGACTTCCGATAGGCGTGTGCCTCGCGGGAGAGAAGTGCGCTGAGGTCCTCACGGCAGGAACTCACGGCTCGACCTTCGGCGGCAACCCGATAGCGTGTGCCGGCGGTCTGGCAGTGCTCGACAGAATGAAGAGCGCGGGCTTCCTCGAAGACGTAGAAAAAAAGGCAGCATATTTCAGGTCTGAGCTCATGAAATGCCCGGAGGTAGCCTCCGTGAGCGGTCTCGGACTGATGATAGGCATAGAACTCAAAACCAAAAAGGCGGCTGACGTCTCGCGGGAGGCTTTCGAGAAGGGACTCCTCGTGCTGACGGCTAAGGAAAAGGTAAGGCTCCTCCCGCCGCTCACTATCACACTTGACGAAATAAACGACGGACTTAGAATACTGTTTGAGATACTGGAGGAATGAGCATGGAACTGTTGATAGTCCCAAAAGGCAATAAATATACAGTTCAGGATAAAAAACAGCGAACGCTCTATGTCATTAAGAAGAAAGCCTTCGGCGGCGGACTGTATCTGCTGCTCGATTCGAGCGAGTACCAGCTCTACTCGTTCGCGGTGACTGGCGATGCGCGCAAGCCTACATTCGATATTCTCCATAACGGAGCGATCTACATGAAGGTCTACTGCAAATCCATGTTCCTTGACCCGACGATAATAGCTGAGAATGACTCCATGAGCTACTCCCTCGTCAGCAAGGACCGCAAGGAGTTCGAGATGTACCTCGGGACCGAGCACATCGGTCACATGAAGACTCTCACGACCATGCAGGGCGAGCTCCACTACGACATGGAGATAGACGACAAGGCTTTCGACGACTATATCCCGCTTTTTGCAGTCGCGGCTGACAAGGCGTTCGGTGAGATGAACAAGCGCTGAGATACAAATAACGACGTATTCCGGGGACGCCGTCAGCGGCGTTCCTACGATTTTTTAAGGTAGAAAGGATAAAAAACATGAAACACTTGCTTAAAATGCTCGACCTGAGCACAGAAGAGATAATCGAGATACTCAACCTTGCTGACCAGCTCAAATACGAGCTCAAGCACGGTATACCCCACCCGCACCTCCAGGGCAAGACCCTCGGCATGATCTTCCAGAAGGCTTCCACTCGTACCCGCGTTTCGTTTGAGACCGGTATGTACCAGCTCGGCGGCTACCCGCTGTTCCTCTCGTCCAACGACCTCCAGATAGGCCGCGGCGAGCCCGTTCAGGATACTGCCCGCGTTCTCTCGCGCTACCTCGACGGTATCATGATCCGCACCTTCGAGCAGAAGGAGGTAGAGGACCTCGCAAACTACGGTAATATCCCGATAATCAACGGTCTGACAGACTTCTGCCACCCCTGTCAGGTGCTCGCCGACCTCATGACTATCCGTGAGTTCAAGGGCAGCTTCGACGGTCTCAAGATGTGCTTCATCGGCGACGGAAACAACATGGCTAACTCCCTCATCGTGGGCGGACTCAAGGTCGGCATGGCGGTGTCTATCGCTTGTCCGAACGACTACCAGCCCCCGAAGGAGATACTCGATTTTGCCTCCAAGTACGACTGCTTCGAGATGACCGATTCTCCCATGCAGGCGGCTAAGGACGCGGACGTCCTGCTCACCGACGTATGGGCTTCCATGGGTCAGGAGGGCGAGGCTGAGAAGCGCCGCAAGGCATTCGCAGGCTACCAGATAAACGATGAGCTCATGGCTCAGGCAAAGGACGACGCTATAGTGCTCCACTGCCTGCCCGCACACCGTGAGGAGGAGATCACCGAAAAGGTCTTCGAGGCTCACGCGAACGAGATCTTCGAGGAGGCTGAGAACCGTCTCCACGCTCAGAAGGCGGTTATGGTCAAGCTGATGGCGTAAGCGCGTTCCGCAATGCATACATAAAAAGCTCCCCCGAGGGGGAGCTTTTCTGTTTCAGCCGGACATACAGCGAAACACCCGTTTTTCATGCATTCCTTTTCGCATACGAATACCCCAGCGACACCGCCATTACCGCGAATATCACCGTCATTCCCACAACATAGTGCAGCCACATTCCCGCACCCGCTATGTTCATAACGATACCCGCAGCGATGAGCAGCAGCCCAGATACCACCATGAGCCTTCCCGCAAATCTGTGGGAGAGGTTCCAGCAGTTCTCGTTCGAGAGCGTCCACGGAACACGCAGCCCGAGGGTGCGGTTCTGGCGGACTGTCGGGAGGTAGTTGCCGATGACCGTGAACAGTGCGCCGAATCCGACCGAAAACAGCCAGCCGAAGGAAATGCTGATCTTGTCGCCGGGCTTCGCGCCGCTGTCCATTATAAAGAGCATAGTCCAGTTAACGGCAACGAGCAGGACCTCGACCGCGAGCATTGTCACAGACAGTGCTCTTCCATTCTTGTCGGCGTTTTTGCCGCTGCGCTCAACGAGTAAAAACACGGGTACTAAAATGAGCAGTATCGCAGAGATACCCATTCCGAGCCACCTGCTGCCGGTGTCATTGCATATCCATTTCGCGTCGAAGTGCGTGGGGACAGTCTCCGGCAGACCAAGCACGAAAATCAGCGACGCTGCCGCATTTATCAGTCCTACAGCGAGCATGATAACTGCTGTTCTGAGTAAAACTTTATTTTTCATTTTCTTCTCCTTTCGCGCCGAAGGCCTCGGCGACTCCCTTTAAAAAGTCCTGAAACACCGTCATATTGAGGCTGTAGGTTATGGTCTGCTTGTCCTTTTCAGCGATTATCAGACCAGCCTCGCGAAGAGTTTTCAGGTGATGTGAGACCGTAGCGCCGGACACCGTGAAGCTGTCGGAGATCTCTCCGGCAGTCATGTCGTGTTTTCGCAGCATTGAGAGTATCTCGCGGCGCGTCGGGTCAGCCATTGCGTTCCATACGTCTTTCATGGCGCAACCCCCTTATTTTGAATTTCATCTAAATACTCGAGTAACATAAAGACGGTATTTTGATATCCGTCTAAATATATTATAGCAGGCTGTTATATGTTTGTCAAGTACTTTCCAGAAAATATTTCAAAGTTGGGCGCTGTGAGCCTGTTTCCGATTGACTTTGGTGACATAATCTGCTATAATACAAATAAGGTATGTCCGGAAAACTCCCCTGCTATGGCAGGTGAATATACAAGTCCCTGAGAAAGTCAGGTGCATACAATGCATACAAGAAGTAAATATACATGGCTGAAGCACCTCGACTTCATGACGGTCGATCTTCTGTCCATGCTGATAACATTCGTCGTTTCATACGTTATCAAGTTCGGCGACTGGTCGTTCGCAGTCAGCCCGGAATGGCGGAGACTTATCCTGCTGTTCTCGCTCCTTAATATAGTCATAGCGGTCATCACTGACCCCTACAGCGGTATCCTCAAGCGCTCGTACTACATGGAGATAGTCCGGGCATTGCAGCTGACTGTGTACAATATGATTACCGTCGCGCTGGTGCTCTATATCTTCAAGATAGGCGAGGACTACTCGCGTGCTGTATTCATTATGATGTACAGTTCGTACTTCGTGCTGTCTCTGCTGCTGAAATACATATGGAAAAAACTCATCGTTTCGGGAAAGATAGGACTTTACAACACCAAGAACGTCCCGCTGTTCATAATCTCGGAGAGATCGTGTATCGACGAGGCGCTCGCGAGCGTTTCCGCCGGAGACTACGACCCCTACGATATCAGGGGGATATTCTTCACCGACGGCTCCGGCGAGGAGAGCTTCAACGGTATCAGCGTGATCTCCTCTGACCCGGCGGACTACGTCGTGAAGAACGATATCACCGATGTACTGATAGCCATGCCGCCTTCGGGCATCAGCACGGAGATCTACCGCAAGCTCGTTGACAACGCCGTGAACGTACATATCAGCGTGGAGTCGATAGTAGGCTTCCAGACCGAGGATCAGTTCATCGCCGACCTTGGTATCTACAAGACGGTCAGCGTTGGCGCATTCACATTCAGACCCGCCCAGTTGTTCTACCTCGTCATCAAGCGTTTGCTCGACATCATTTTCGGTATCGTGGGGCTCGGCCTGCTGATACCGCTGTCGATAGTGATAAAGCTCGCATATCTGATCTCCGGCGACACTGCGGGGATATTCTACACGCAAAAGCGCGTCGGACTCAACGGCAAGCCGATACGCATACTCAAGTACCGCACTATGGCTCCCGATGCCGACAAGATACTCGCGGAGCTGCTCAAGGACGAAAAATACCGCACCGAATGGGAGCAGAATCAGAAACTCTCCAACGACCCCCGCATAACAAAGGTCGGGAGAGTACTCCGAAAGGGCTCTATCGATGAGCTCCCGCAGTGCGTGAATATGCTGCTCGGCAGCATGAGTCTTGTCGGACCACGCCCGCTCGTTGACGGCGAGCTCGAAGCACACGACGGACTCAAACTCTATCAGAAAGTCAAGCCCGGCATAACGGGCTGGTGGGGCTGCAACGGCCGCTCCAACATCGAATACCGCGAACGCCTTGAGCTCGAGTACTACTACATCAAGAATTTTTCGATGTACCTCGATATCCTGTGCGTTTTCAGAACGTTCTTCGCCGTCCTGAAAAAAGACGGGGCGGAGTGATATCTTGCTGGGGAGGAGGAACTTCTCGACATGGACGATAAAATAAAGCTCGGTATAGTTATTCTCGTGTGGAACTCCGGGAAGGTCATCGGAAATTGCCTGGGTTCCATTGCCGGGCTGAAAAAATTCTCCCCTGCTGTCGTCATCATTGACAACGGCAGCACAGACAGCACCCCTGAGATACTGGATAAGTATGTGAGGGAATATCCCGGCGTTTTCTCCGTGATAAGGCACAGGGAAAATCTGGGAACTACCGTCACGCGGAATCAGGGCATAAAAAAGCTCCTCGGGCAGGGCACGGACTACATATGTGTCCTCGACAGCGACACTGAAGTCAGCGACGAAGCCTTCCTGCGGCTAACAAAAGAAATGCAGGAACACCCTGAGTATGGTTTGATAGGTCCTACGCTGGTGACATCCGGCGGAGTCGTCCAGATGTCGGCGAGAGCCTTCCCGACCGCGCTCGAAAAGCTGTATAAAGCTGTACCGGTAAAGTCGGTGCAGAAAAAGGGCGAGGCACTCGAAGTACAGGAGCCTCCGCGCCCCGGTATGACAAGTTATCCCGTGGACTACCTTATGAGCGCCTGCTGGCTCCTCAGACCCGAGGTATTCAGCAGCGCAGGTCTGCTCGACGAGAAGATCTTCTACGCCCCGGAGGACGCGGAATACTGTATCCGCGTATGGAAAGCCGGCTGGCAGGTGGCTTTCTGTCCGAACGCAAGGATAATCCACGAATGGCAGCGCCTCAGCAAGAAAAAGCTGATAAGCCGGATAAACTGGGAGCACATCAAAGGGCTCGCCCATATGTTCATCAAACACCGCTATCTGTTCTCGGCAAAGAAACTGCGGAACAAATCCAGATAAGAGAGAACTGCTATGAAAGTTTTTTTCCTCAATCCTTCGTTCAAAGCAAAATACGGTAAATTTTCACGTGAGAACCGCAGCCCCACAGTCACCCGCAGCGGAACTCTGTATTATCCGCTCTGGCTGATCTATGCGGCAGCTGTCTGCGAGAAGGACGGCTTCGAGGTCGAGTTCCTTGACGCTCCGGCTTATCCTATGACCCATAAACAGCAGTACAGCTATATCGCCGGGCACGCCTGCGGCACGAAGCTGTTCGTAGTGAACACCAGCACGCCCTCGATAGTCAACGATACCGTCTGTGCGGACCGGCTGAAAAAGATGTACCCCGACGCATTCGTCATGCTCGTCGGGACACACCCGTCCGCTCTCCCTGACGAGACTCTCAATAACAGCAAGCTCATAGACGCAGTAGCACGCCATGAGTACGACTATATCGTCCGCGGCGTCGCACGCGCACTGAGAGACGGAGGAGATCCGTTCTCCGTCCAGGGACTGACTTATCGGAAAAACGGCAGTATCGCCTCAAATCCTGATATGCCGTACATAACCGAGCTCGATGAGATACCGTTCCTGTCTGAGTTCGTCCACAGGCACCTCAACTACAAGGACTACTTTTTCGCGGCGGGCAGGTACCCTGAGATACAGATGTTCACCGGACGCGGCTGCATGGCACGCTGCAATTTCTGCGTATACCCTCAGACCATGCACGGACACCAGTACCGCATGAGAAGTCCTGAGAACGTCGTCGCTGAGCTTGAATACATCGCACGCACGTTCCCCGACGTTAAGGAGATCGTATTCGAGGACGACACCTTTACTATGAAGCGCGACAGGGTGCTGGAGATATGCAGACTCATGACAGAAAAGGGGCTGCATAAGCGTTTCCGCTGGCTCTGCAACGCAAGGGTCAATCTCGACCTTGAAACGATGAAGGCAATGAAAAAAGCCGGCTGTCACCTCATTATCCCCGGTATAGAGAGCGGAAGCCAGGAGATCCTCAACAATATCCGTAAGGGAACCACGATTGAACAGGTACACAGATACGTCGAGAATGCAAAGGAAGCCGGACTTCAGATCCACGCCTGCTATATGGTCGGCAACAAGGGCGAGACCAGGGAGACCATGAAGGAGACCCTTCGTCTCGCACTGGAGCTCGATACCGACACTGCACAGTTCTATCCGCTGCTGCCTTTCCCGGGCACAGAGGCTTATTTCTGGGCAAAGGAGAACGGTTATATCCGAGGCGGATACACCGACTACGTCAAGGAGGACGGCACGATAAACTGTCTGCTCGAACTGCCTGAAATAACCGGTGAGGAACTGGTTCGTTTCTGCGACGAGGCAAGAAAGAAATACTATATGCGTCCGAAATATATCATGCACCGCATTGCAATGGGGATAAAAGACCCGTCTGATATGCGGCGCAGTCTGAAGGCGTTCAGCAAGATCTGGAAATTCCTGCTGAAATAGCGGAGGGAGATCATTTGAAAAAAATAGTTTTTGACGGTCAGGTCTATGCACAGCGTATGACAGGTCAGTACCGGTATGCCGACGAGATACTGAAAGCGCTCGATAAGATGATAAAGAGAAACGAATTCGAGATCATTGTCCCTGAATATGTGAACATCTGCGGAAAATTTGAGAACATCAAAGTCGTGCATTACGGCAGGGTCAAGGGTCTGCTCTGGACGCAGACATCGCTCCCCGCATACCTGATAAAGCATAACGCGGTAAGTGTAGGCTTCTGCAATATCACCCCGCTGATACACCCGGGGATCGCTGTCGTTCATGACATTGGATACAAGGTCCTGACCAACGAGTATAAAAACATCTATGGCAGGATTTCCAGCTTGTGGCACAGACTGAATTACTTCGTCATCGCAAGAAGCAGAAAGCCGATAATTACAGTCAGCGAGTTTTCAAAAGGGCAGATATCCGAGATATATCACGTCCCAAAGAAAAGAATATCCACCATAGGGAATGGGTGGCAGCATATTCTCGGAGTCGATGATGACGACTCGCTGTTTGGCGAATATCCACAGATCAGAAAAGGACAGTACTTTTTCGCACTCGGAAGTCTTGAAGAACGCAAGAATTTCAAATGGATAGTCGAAGAAGCAAAAAGGAATCCGAAAGAAATATTCGTTATTGCCGGAGGAAGTGTCAAGAATTCAAGTGAAAAGCTCGATCTCAGCGGCATTGACAACCTTGTTTTTGTCGGGTACATCTCCGATGAACAGGTCAAGTCGCTGATGAAAAACTGCAAGGCATTCCTGTTCCCGTCAACATTCGAGGGATTCGGGATACCGCCGCTCGAGGCACTGGCGCTGGGAGCAAAGGTCATCTCCTCAAATTCCGCATCAATGCCAGAGATACTTGGAGATTCAGCTGTATATATCGACCCGTATAAGTACGAGTATGACCTAGGAGCATTGCTGGAAGCAGCAACGTCCCCATCTAAGGGAGCGCTCGATAGTTTCAGCTGGAGATCATCAGCAAAACGATTGCTCATTCTGCTTAAAAGGCTGTGAACCAATGCAGGAGGATAATTATGAGGAAGTTTATTCTAAATGGCATCTCGCTTACCAATAAGGAGATATACGGAATACACAGATCTGCGCTTGAGCTGATGCATGAGTTGGATAGTATTGTCAACCCAGGGGAATTAGAGGTAGTTATCCCAAGTAACGGGGAAAGAGAATTCTTTTTCAAGAATATTGAAGTGTGCCGAGTACCGATAGATTTCTCAGATAAAAAAGCTGTAAAAAAGTGGAACTGGTTCGGATTCAGCGATTATGTAAAAAGTAAGAACGCTTTATCTATGGATCTCACACTTTCTCTTCCGTTCCGGAATTGCGATATCGTAGCAATTTACGACTGCATAATTGAACGCTGCAAGCCAAATGCCAACACTGTTTTTAAAAAGCTCACAAGGCTTTTTTATATGTTCAAGGCATTTCTGAATGTTAAAAGAGCAAAAGCGGTCGTTACCTGCAGCAATTATTCCAAGGATGATATTGCAAGGCTGTACCATGTTCGCCCCCATAAGATAGTTGTTATCCTGAGTGCTTGGCAGCATTTCAAAAGAATCGAGCCAGATAAAAGCGTGATAGCGAAATACGGCTTGGAGGAGGGAAAATACTTTTTCGCACTTGGCAGCAGATCTTATCATAAGAATTTTAAGTGGATCGTGGAAGCGGCAAAGCAGAACCCGCAGTACAGATTTGTCGTTTCAGGCACCAACAGCTTAAGCACAAGCGATACCGCTCTCGACACAAAACTTGATAATCTGATCTATGCCGGATATCTGAGCGATGAACAGGTAAAAGCTCTGATGACTCACTGCAAAGCGTTTTTACAGCCCTCTCTGTATGAAGGATTCGGCATACCTCCTCTTGAAGCGATGAGCACCGGAGCCCGGTGTATCGTATCAAATACCACTTCTCTCCCCGAGATCTATGGTGATTCGGTGTGGTATATTGACCCGCTTGATTACCAAGATATAAACATAGACAAGATCATGTCCGGCAAGATCGAAGACAACTATGAAGTTCTCAACAAATACAGCTGGAGGCGTTCCGCCTGCAAGCTGTACGCACTCATGGAACATATAAGTGAAAAATAATGAAACGACCTAAGGAGTAAATAATGGATCTGTATCGTCCCCTTGGCGAAAGAACTGAGCATTCCGTTACTGCGATAATAACCACGCACAACAGAATAGACCTTCTTCCAAGAGCAATAAAAAGCGTTTTCAACCAGACCTATGAAGACATCGACCTCATTGTTGTAGATGATGCATCAACAGATCATACACAAGAGTATATGAAATCTCTGGCCGATAAATATGATTGGATATCATATATCAGGATCTCTCCTGAAGATACAAAAGGTGTCAACTACGCCCGTAATGTCGGGATCAAGGCTGCAAAGGGTAATCTGGTGGCTTTTCTCGACGATGATGATGAATGGCTGCCAAATAAGACCTCGGTCCAAGTCGAATTCTTTGAGCGGTACCCGCATATCAGCGCCGTATCCTCAGATTGGACAGATGCATACTGTTTTAAAGATAAAAAATACAGAATAGATTTTCACCATCAATTCAATACAGGCAGGAACGAATTCTTTGTCACGCCTTATCTCGGCAGAACGAGCACTATCATGGCGTTCAAGAGCAGACTGATAGAGATAGACGGATTTGACATCGCGCTCCCCGAGCTTCACGAAGTTGACCTTGCATACAGGATATGCATGGCTTCTGCGGTTGTATATATCAAAAAGCCTTTGATAGTATACTACCATTATCTCAATTCTAACTTTCTGTCCAAAGAGCCGAGCTCATACATATCAGCATTACAGCTGGTCGAAGAGAAGTATGCGGCTCAGCTTGCCAAGCTAACTGAAGATCAACGCAAAAGGAGGAAAAACCAAAGCACCCTCGATATCGCTGAACGGCACCTTTATTCCGGCAACAACTCCGGTTACCGCAAGACAGTAAGACCGCTTCTGAGTATACGCGAAAGAGGGATGCTAGTCAAATACATTCTCTCTTATTTCCTTAGCGGAAATGCTATTATAAGGTTAGTTCTCCTGAAAAAAAGAGTAAACAGACTATTAAAACGTTAATTAGGAAGATAAAAAATGGTTTCAGTCATAATACCGATATACAATGTCGAAAAATATCTTCGCGAATGTGTCGACAGCGTCCTTGCGCAGACATATACTGACCTTGAGATAATATTAGTGGATGACGGCTCGCCCGACAACTGCGGCTCGATCTGTGATGAATACGCCGCATCGGACAAAAGGGTAAAGGTCATACACAAGGTGAACGGCGGGCTCTCCGATGCGAGGAACGCAGGACTTGACATTGCCGTTGGTGAATACATTTACTTCGTTGACAGCGACGATTCCATCAAGCCAGAAACGATCGAACACCTTGTGTCGCATTTGGAGCACGAGGCTGCTGAAATAGTTTGCTTCAACGCCGAAACGATATATGAGGATTTTGAAGATAAGGAATACACTGAGGACCTCGTAAAGAAAAGAATGTACTGCACCGGCAGCGGTGCAAAGCTGCTCCTGAGCCAGAAAAAAAATGGAGATTTTTTCGCCTGTGCATGGCTTCATCTATTCCGGAGAGATTTCATTGAAAAATACAAACTGAGATTCTTAAAGGGTATCATGCACGAAGACGAACTGTTCTCTGCGATCGCTTATATCAAGGCTGATAGAGTCTCTTATTTAAACGAAGCACTCTACGTCAGAAGACTTCGTGCTGGCTCGCTGATGTCAGAAAAGGATACCTCCAGAAGTGTCAACGGCCTTGCAGCCTGCATTGTAGGATATACAGATGAAATAAAAAAACACGCCAAGGGGGCTGACGAAAGAAAAGCTCTGCTCTACATGACCGACTGTCATGCGAATTTAATGATGCTAAAGTTTGCAAATCTTGAAAAGTCTGAGAAGCAGCTTTCTATACCTGAGATAAAAAAAGCTGCCAGGGGTCTCTCCCCGTTTCGCTACACCGGATGCCGCAAAACAAAGCTCAAACTTAATCATCCTCAGTTTTACTGTTTGGCTCGTGAACTTCTGCTTCCCATACGAAAAATTAAGGCAAAAGAATAAGGCAAGGCGGTTCCTTCGGATAAAACTGAAGGAACCGCCTGCATTTTTCACCCATTCCAAAAGGCAGCTGCCCAAAGAGCCCTGACAAATTACATTATCCATTATTTACTAAAAACGGAGTGTTTTTCATGGTATTAGAACATACAGATTATCACAAAACGGTTATGTTCTAATACATCTTAGTGACTACATCACCCCAAAGATTAACCGTACCAATAAAGGCTCTCCCTCGTCCGTTACACTAAGGGGTTCACTTGGGTTGGCACTCATCACGCTTGACACATGATCATACTAGTATTTGAAAGTCCTCTTGATATACCTTTTTGACTATTCCATATTCCAAAGCAAACCAACTATAGAAACATCTTACGAACGATTCTGAACCATATTTTTTCATATGTAGTTTTGGGAATGAGTCCCACTATCTTACACGCTTTTCTAAAGCCATACCTATCATACGCTCTCCAAAACAAATCTCGGTTAGAAGAAGGTCGTGCAGGCTCACGCAGATTTGGCTGAATGCACTCTTCTCTGTTCATTTGAAAGAATTCCAGATCATCCTTTATCAACGAGAACAATTCATGTCCTTTTTCTGTGTTACACATTACCAGCGATATGCCTAAATCATCATCAAAATCCGGATGATGTTTTTCGATTCCCCAATAATCCCCCAATGTTATGTCCCCGACACGCTCATAATTGGAGAACGGACAGATGTGACAAGATGGCCTGATGACTAAATGGTTAAAATACAATTTAAAAAACAAGCCTTCGTTTTGGGCTTCTTTTATTCTTATTTCACCATTACGATCAAGGATAGTCAGCGTACTATTATGCCATCCAACACCGGATTTATCTCTAAAAGATATTGCCCCGATTTCTCCTTTAAAAGTTTTTGTCAAATACTCCTTCCACATAAGCGGACTTGGAACTCCGTGGCAAACAATATCACATGTATACAAATTTACCCGCTCTTCATCAGTAATCAATTTCAGAAGTCCCGCAATTTGGCAAGGCGCACCGGAAAACAGGATTTTCTTTCCCGCTTGAAGATCACTCCTTGCTTTACGAAAGCAATCGTTCATATCGCTTTGAACATACTTAGATACACAGAACTTTCTCCATTCCTCCGCATCTTCACTTCGCATATGCTTAACGGCAAACAAGTCATCAAAAGCTGCACCGTAAATCACTCCATGTTCTTTTTCCATATATTTACACAGTTTTGAAAAGACCCCCCCGCTGCTACTATTTAGTCTTTCATTTAGCGTTTTATTCTTACAAGCATATATGGATTGCTTGATTTCTGTTTTAGGAACCTCTCCAAATGGGCAGACTTTCACGCATAAACCACATGATATACAACGATTTCTATTAATTTCAGGATAACAAAAGCCTTCTGAATCACTAACCATTGAAATTGCATTGCGCGAACAGGCAGAAAAACAAGCAGAACATCCACAGCACTTTTCTTTTTTTGTAAATACACTCTGAACCACTTTTAGCCATCTCCTACCTTTTTACACGTTTTAGAGCCCTGTCAATTACCCACTTTTTTTCTGCCTTATTTAACACTAAAACAAAGTTCAAGGAAACTCCCAAAACAGTAATAATTGCTGCCTGTGCAAACCAAATAAACCAGCTAACATCAGAAAAAAGACTTTTCACTCCAAATCCAGCAACACATACAATAAAAAGAGAAACAACACTTTTTATCAATTCGGGAAAGAAACAATGCCACGGCATGCCAATATATTTAGCTGCAAAGGGAGCATGGAATAGTAGAGCAATCAACACTGATCCGACTAAACTTACGCCAGCTATTGCATACACTCCCAAAGATGTGACTTTTATGCATATGTATGTTGTTGAGATACTCCACACACCATATGTTATCAACGCAATCGAGCTGGACTTAACGTGATTTGTTATAGTAAAAATTTGATAAATAGGTTGCAATGGCCCTGTAATACAACTGTTAGTAATTGTTAATACAGACAGGATATTTATTACTCTTGAAGGCTGTTCAGGAACCCATAGAGAAAAGAATTGCTCTCCTATTACGATAAGAATTGCCGAAGGGATACAACAGAATACGCACATTATTTTCATTGCCGATTTTGTAGTTGCAATCAGTTCATTATTGTTTCCATCAGCATACAACTTCATCATATTCGGACTGAAAACACTTGAGATTGTCGCGTTAAAAGTTGCCGTAATATTAGGAATTGTTTTAGCAACGGATAAATACCCCATCTCAGTGGAGCCAATCAGCAGATTTGCAATCAATAGGTCAAGGCCAGACGAAAAGATCTGACTTAATCTCGTAATACTATTCCAAATACCAGAAGATAGTATCTCCCGAAATAATGCTGTATCGAATGAATTATGGTATATTTTTAAATCAGGTGTTAACTTTTTATGATAATAAAAATTGCATATAACAATGTAAACAGTTGCAATAAAAGTGCCTATCGCCATAAAAATTATACTCGGACTAAAAACATAGTACAATCCTATAATACAAATGATTTTGATAATATTTGATTCAACATTTCGGATATTGTTTTTGTCTAAATGATTAGACAAAAAATAACAATTTCCATATGTTGAAAAAAAGAGATTGATAATAAAAGTAATAAATGTTAACGCAAATGTAATCTTTACCTCATACACCATTTGTACAGGAATATTAACGATAGAATCCAAAAAAAGCACAATCAACAAGGAAGGAATTAACAAAATAACCGATAATACAATATTTGATACTGTCACAGCAGAAAAATACTTATTGGCTTTATCTATATTACCTCTTTCACGCTCTAACATGATGAATCGGCTGGACATGGAATTCAAAGCAATACTAAAAACTGTTGCGTAATTGGCGAAGTCATTTGACATTTTAAGAAAGCCGTATGCATCTGAACCAAGATTTTTAGTAATAAAGGGCGTAATATAAAAACTAATGAACAAATTCAGCAAAAAGGCGATTACACTATATATCATATTTATCATTATTCTTCTTTTGCTAAATTCTGCTTTAGAACTCATTTTATCCTCCCTTAATGCGTTCATAATATCAGGAACACATATTTTCTAAATTACTCAAAATGAATTCTTTTGAGCTTTTGATCATTTCAGAAAGAACTAACCGTGCATTTTTATAATTACAATCAGATAATCTCATTGATTCATCATAACTACTTAATAATCTATCCTGTAATCCTATCAATTCTAACAAGTCTTTATTTCTGGAACTGTATTTAGGATGTCCAATACAATAAAAATTCTTTTCATAAATTATAGAAAAAGCCATTCCATGGAAAGACGTGGTACATACATACTCTGCATTTTTTATCAAAGACACAAAATCCAACGGGCCACAATCGATCAATTGAACAATATCGTTCTGATTATCCATTTTTTGGTATGTAATACTAATTAGATTTAGTTTCCTTTCTTTTGCAATCTTTCTAGCCAAATCATATATATCATTACTTGTTTGAAATGCATAGACGAGCAAGTATGGTTCACTAATATCTATTTCCGCTTTTTCAGCTATACTATCCCACCTCTGCTTATCAAGAAGAAAAACCGGATCTAAAACGGTTTCAGCTGCCAGACCATAATGCGATTCTATATATTGGGCAAGACCAGATTCTCTAACACCAATTGCAGTAAAACTTTTCAATAAGGGTTCAATAGTCTCTCGCCATTCCTCTTTGAACGAATCCGTACCACAACTTGCACCATAAGCTATCCGTTTGGCATCCCCTGCGTATTTTCCAAAATATTCAACGGCAAACCCATTTGTCAGATCCGGATTCCATATTTGATCGCTACCGAAAATAACAGCATCATATCGTACGTTTACTAATTCATTTCGATCAAAATAGACTTTTTTTGATAAGCGCATTTCATTTCGCATAAAGCAATCAAATTTTATTCTTTTTCTGCTAATGTTTCGATAATAGCCTTTTATGTGACGGTATATATACTTGAGATTACCTTTTAATCGCCCTTCTTTTTTTGTTATTTCATTCCGAGTATGAACACCTTCCCATTGATCTATATATGGAAATCTATAATCTAAAACCTCACAATCGTATCCCAAATCATTGATTGCTTTTACTAAAGCATACGCCTGCAACATGGCCCCATAATTATGAGCCATATGAAAAGTCATTGTAGCTATTTTTAGATCATTACTCATATTCATTCTCCCATACCGCACTTATAGCTTTTAATCTTGAAAGATACACTTCTCTCGCTTGAAATGCATCTTTTAACTCTCTTTTCATTTTTAACAGTAATTCGGGCGAAGTCAAAACGCTCTCTATCCCGCTTTTCAAGCCCTCAAATGAATTAGCGGTTATTATTCCATATCTTGGATCAACAAGTTCTTTTACTGCCTCACAATCTGCCGCAATAACAGGCACACCCAAAACTAATGATTCCTGGATAGATAATCCAAAGCTTTCAGATATTGACGAGCAAATAAAACAATCTGCTGCTTTCATGTAAGGATAAGGATTATCCAATCTCCCTAAAACTTTAACATTTTTTAGTTTGAATTCACTTATCTTTGATTCGAGCGTCTCTCTTTGGTCTCCCTCACCAATTACCCATAATTCAAACTTAAACTTTTTATTTAGTTCATTTACAACGTCTATCAACAAATCATATTGTTTGTGTTTATCTAACCTTCCGACTGTAACAAACAATGTATCTGCTGATCTGTTCACGATTTCGTTATTCGCTTTATTTCTTATCAATTCATCGTTTAGAGGATTATACCTCACGCACAGATTCCCCGGATCTCCTATCTCAGATATCACACTCCGCTTAGCTGCTTTTGATACGCAAATCACCCTATCATATTTTTTTAAACAAGTGAGTTCTTCTTCGTTGGTGTGAAAGCAAGATTTCGTCCAGTGGAAGCAGTTATAATCAGTGTGTATCCACGCAATTTTCTTTTTTGCTTTTACATTCGATATCTCAATTGTTACAGGTCCCTCTTTTAATGCTATAGCAACATCATATTTATGGAATCCCCAAATGGTGTACAAAATCATTCTGGAATAGACTTTATCTATAAACCGTTTTATAGAAAACTTCCTATAACCCACAAAGCAATGTGTCCTGATAAAATGTGTCCTATTATTAAACATCTTATAAAACTCTGATCTATTGCCTTTATCCACCATTACTGTTATGTTATAATCTTTCTTTTGGAGATAGGTCACCAAATTAAACAACACATTTTCTACGCCACCTCCTAATAACAAATCGTTTCTAATCAAAATTCTTTTCATTTGTTTTACGCCTTCTTTTTCAACGCCTTATCTAAACGGACTCTGCCAGATCTAGGAAAGAGTATGTGGTTTTACTCCCGTATAACCTGCAAAAATGGTTTTATACATCCAATAGTATAGGGCCATAACCAATGAAATAATAAAAACATCCCGCAACGTAATCCAACGCAATCGTTATCACAGAAGCATAATTCACCATATTGTTGTCTGATCCAACATAACCGTAAGCCTCCGCTCCGGCGGCACGAACAAGGTACGGAGTAAAAAAGAAGCTTATCCCATAGCCTATCACCATGGACAGGCCAGCGGCAATCATGTTAATGATAAACAGATTTCCTCGGTTATTTACTCTCATGCTTACCTTTAGCCTCCTTTACCCATAGCTGTTCCAACAAAAATCTCTACCCACTATTATAAACGATATCCACTGAAAAAGCAAGGGCGTTATGAATATTTAGGAGCATTTTGTGATTATTCCGAGACTTGTTTCTCGGTCATAAGAAGCAGATTTCTTCGGGCACCGACATCCCCAGTAATAAACGCCCCTACCCTCTTCTCCGTAATTCTATTACACTCAGACGCTCTCACATCAGAAAGGTGCTTCCAGCACTTATCAACTCCATTGTTCAGTATTCCGTAGGGTACACTTTGCACGGCAAATCCACTTGCTAACAAACGTATGAACGCAAAACGACCGCAGGGCATACAGCCCTGCGGTCGTTCTCATCAATAAAACGTCGCGACTTCCTTCTCCGGGGGTGCGGAATCCGTTATCTCTATCACGTGCAGGACAGGACCCTTACCGCGGTAGAACTTATGCTTCTGAACGCTTATCTTCGCCTTCATGATGCTCCAGCCACGCTCACGTCGCTTCGACGGATCATCAGACTCCGTCACAAACCAACAGAACTGTATGTCCTCCACGCAGCAAGTCATGACGTTGCGTCCCATAGCGAAGACCTCCGGCGGGAACTTCGGGTTGCGAGCAGCAAGCCCCTTGAAGGTCACCGTCTTGCCGTCGTATTTGGCCGGTTCTTCCATGATGTCACGGTAGAACAGCGCGAAATCACGGTCCTCGATGACTATCTCGTCCTTCTCGATGTCGAACGGGAGCGGATCCTCGATGTCGTCGTAGGCGATACCGCCGTCCTTGTACTCATACGCTATCTCCGCACGTCTGCTGACGCCGCGTACTATCTTGTGGTACTCCATTGCATCCATTCCGCGGTCTGCACGGTTGAACACGACCAGTTCGCACATATTCAGCTTATCAACGACAAGGCTGCGCATATTCGCGTTGTAGTTGAGGAAGGTCGAAGCGTCCGCGAAGAACATGACCTGATATATCGCCCAGCCGTCCGGCATTGCGTTGAAGAGCTCCTTTATCAGCCACATTCCGTTGTATTCCACGACGACTCTCTCCGCGCGGGTCTCATCAACGAGCCTTTGCAGATTCGCCTCGTTCAGATCACTCATGTCCTCGATAGTGCGGAACTCCACGTTCTTCGAGGGATAACCGGACGGGTCATACTCCTCTATGCCCTCCTCGCAGACCAGCACGAGCGTGCGCTCGCCGCTGTTGAAGCGTTTGTCCATGAGGGTCTCCTGTATGAACTTGGTCTTTCCGGCTTCGAGGAAGCCAAGGAACAGATATACCGGAACTTCTTTATTTGCGGGCATATCCCCTACCCCCTTATTCAGCTGTGCGGAAGAGCTCAGCGAGCGCAGCTTCATTTATCTTCGAGCCTATAACGCAGAGTCTTCCGATAGTAGAAGCACTGCCTGTGCGGACATCCGGTACGCCGGGAACGTAGTCGAAGTGTATCCACTGACCGTCCTTGCCGGGAACTATGCCCTTTGCACGGAGCACTGTGCCGAACTTAGCATCGTCGGAAAGAGCGTTCAGAGCAGCAGTGATCTCGTCCGCGGAGTAGCTTGCGGGAGTCTCGACGCCCCAGCTCGTGAACACCTCGTCCGCATGGTGGTGGTGATGATGTTCGTGGTCGTGGTCATGGTCGTGACAGCCGCAGGTGCAATCCGGACCGTGGTCATGGTGGTGTTCGTGCTCGTCATCGTCATGATCGTGGTGGTGGTGTTCATGCTCATCATCGTGATGGTGATGTTCATGCTCGTCTTCGTCGTGATCGTGGTGATGATGATGCTCATGCTCGTCTTCGTCATCATCGTCATGGTGGTGGTGATGATGCTCGTGCTCTGCCTCCTCGAGGAGTGACTTCAGCTCGTCATCGAGAGTATTCTTCTGGGTCATAGCTTCAACGAGCTGCTGACCGGTAAGCTGCTCCCACTCGGTCGTAACTACAGGGGCAATGGGATTAAGCTCGCGCAGGAGCGCGATGACCTCGCTTATCTTCTCCTCCGAGAGACCCTGTGTATGGCTGAGGATTATGCAGCTTGCATAGGTTATCTGATTATTGAAGAACTCGCCGAAGTTCTTGTGGTACATCTTGCACTTCTTTGCGTCAACTACAGTCGTGAAGCCGTCGAGCTGCACGTCGTGGGCGTCAATATTCTGGACAGCGCGGATAACGTCGCTGAGCTTTCCGACACCGGAGGGCTCGATGAGGATACGGTCGGGAGCAAAGTCTGCGAGGACCTTTTCCAGCGCCTTGCCGAAGTCTCCGACGAGACTGCAGCAGATACAGCCGGAGTTCATCTCAGTTATCTCGACGCCTGCGTCCTGTAAAAATCCTCCGTCTATGCCGATATCGCCGAACTCGTTCTCGATGAGGACGAGTTTCTCGCCCTTGTAGCCCTCAGCGATGAGCTTCTTGATGAGTGTGGTCTTTCCGGCGCCCAAAAAGCCGGAGAATATGGTTATCTTTGTCATAGATACGCTTCCTTTTTTATAGATATACATATATTATACCACCATTTCATGCGGTTTGTAAAGAGGTTTGATAGAAATATCACTTTTTCCGCACCATATGCCATGAAAAAAGGCGGGAAAGGGACTCCCCTTCCTCGCCTTTTGCCGTTATGTTAAAGAGTGAAATCAGTCATCAAGCCATGCCTGCTGTGATGATAGCCATCTTGTAGACCTCATCAGCGGTGCAGCCTCTGGAGAGGTCGTTGATAGGAGCGTTCAGGCCCTGGAGTATCGGACCGTAAGCCTCGAATCCGCCGAGTCTCTGAGCGATCTTGTAGCCGATGTTTCCTGCCTCGATGAGCGGGAAGATGAATGTGTTAGCCTGTCCTGCTACCTTGGAATCCGGGCACTTGGTCTTTGCTACCTCTGCGGATACAGCAGCGTCGAACTGGAACTCGCCGTCGATGACGAGGTTCGGGTCAAGCTGACGAGCCTCGATAACAGCGTCGTGGCTGAGCTGTACTGTGCCGCCCTTGCCGGAGCCGTATGTGGAGAAGCTGAGCACAGCTACCTTCGGGTCGATACCGAAGAAATCAGCTGTTCTTGCAGTCTCAACAGCTACCTCAGCGAGCTGGCGTGCAGCAGTGAGGACAACATTGCCGTCCTTGTCGAGTCTGTCAGTGTAAGCGAGATTGATAGCGCAGTCGCCCATAGCTATCTTCTCCTCCTTGCCGTCCTTCTCGCGGAAGAGGATAAAGGACGAGCTTACAAGGTTGGAGCCCTTCTTGGTCTTGATTATCTGAAGAGCGGGACGTACTGTGTCTGCGGTGGAGTATGTAGCTCCGCCGAGGAGAGAATCAGCCTTGCCAGCCTTAACGAGCATAGTGCCGAAGTAGTTGGACTTCTTGAGCAGTTCGCGGCACTCCTCCTCAGTCATCTTGCCCTTGCGGAGCTCTACCATCTGTGCAACGAGAGTGTCCATCTCGGGGTATGTAGCGGGGTCGAGGATCTCTGCGCCGTCGATCTTGAAGCCGCCGGCAGCCGCAGCAGCCTTGACCTCGTCAACGTTTCCGCAGAGGATAACTCCCATGAGCCCCTCGGAAAGAAGGCGGTCAGCTGCGGAGAGTATCCTTGCGTCGCTGCCCTCTGTAAATACTATAGTCTTCTTGCTCGCCTGAAGATTGGCGATGAGCTTGTCAAACATTCCCATATCGTTTTACCTCCGATAAAAATAGTATATGTATAGTATAGCACACTTTTTTCAGTTTTTCAATACCCCCGCGCGGAACTTTTCACTCAGGGTGAGCGGGAGTTATCTCCCAGTAAAAACGCCGGCGAGAGGCTGGGAAATCGTCCATGACACCGTGTTCGGGGTCATAGAAGGTGCCGGAGCAGTACAGCGACCAGTGCCAGCAGCGCGGGGTCTCAAGGCTCAGCAGAGCGAGCGGGGGCAGTTCGGAACGGTCGGAGACGGGTATGCGCTGCGGCGAGAGCGTGAAGCCGTAGTGTCCGAGCGCGAGCCTCATCTCGCGGAGGTCGGTCTCGCGGTCGTTCCCGAGGAGGGAGACTACCTCCCCGACTGTCAATCCTGCGACCATAGCTATCACAGCCTGTCCGCACTGGAGATCGGTCGGCTCATGTATGTAAGAGATGTCCATGTCTTCGTCCTTTCAGCGGAAGATATCGTTATCATAATGATATTACAAACAGGATTATTTGTCAAGGATTCTACGATTGTTGTATTTTCAACTAAATTTCGCATAAGCAGTTGACTATTTTGGTGAATAGTGATATAATATCTTATATATGACCGATACGGCGGCATCACACCCAAACTGAAGACTATACCATGAAACGATCCCAGTTAGATTATAATAATGGATCAGCCCTGCTCTGCGGGCTGCGCAAGATAAAGCACTCTGCGCAGCAAAGCGCACCGGCAGGAACAAATATGTGAAATACTGATGAGCCCTTATTCTTCATGAAAGGCGGTGAGATGATGGGGTTCTTTGAAACTAACGGTCTGGCGTCATACTCAAACGTCGGCGATGTAGTCGTAATGGCAATGGTAATGCTCATGGGGATACTGCTCATGCAGAGCTATTTCCGCAAGAACGCCGGCATAAAGATAATGCTTTGCATTCTCGCAGAGGTCTTCGCTGCAGCGATCGTCAAGATGCTGTACCGCGCCGTCGTTGCAAAGCCGCACCCGAATATCCAGCTCGCGTACTGTCTCAGGGAGATACACTATATCCTGCTGACCTTCGTGCTGCTGATGTACGCTCTGTACATATTCGAGCCCCTGTGGATCCCGCAGAGAAAGCAGCGGAAATATATGCGGGCGATGTTCTGTCTCGCTGTCGCGACCGTGATAGTGGAGATACTCGGTATCGTATTCAAGTTCGGCTTCTATTTCCGCGATGACGGTACCACCCACAGAGGCATAACGACTTACCTGTTCTCTTACTTCATGATAATAGGCTCTATCCTCGTGATGATAATAAAGTACCGTCACAGGCTCATCAAGCAGGTCTTCGCAAGCCTTATCGGACTCAATCTCATCTCGATAATGATGGTCGTGCTGCAATGGAAGCACGGAAGCAGCTCCTACACCACCTTCGCGTACTTCGTGCCTATCATCGGCATGGTCTATATGTTCCACTCAAACCCGTTCGATGTTGACACCGGCGCGGTCGGTGAAAGGTTCTTTGCAGAAGAACTTGAAGAGTGCCTGAACAGCCATTCCAAGATGACGATCATGCTCTGCTCTATCAATAATTTCGATGAGCTCATACGCTCGTCAAAGGAGCTGAAATACGAATTCTATCAGTTCTTCCGCACCAACGTCAAGCGCGGCGTCCTCTACAGTTTCCCGAACGGCAGGATGCTTCTCGCCCTGCGTGCAGGCAAGAAGGCTGATCTCTCGGACACCGTCAGCCATATGCTTGACGACTTCAGAAAGAGCTACAACAAATTCCGCCACGACTACAAGATCATTATTCTCGAAACATCGGATAAGATCTCGAATACGCAGGACTACGTCAACCTGCTCGATTACATCGAGAGCAGGATGGAATTCAACCAGGAGCATTTTGTCAGCGACGATGACATCGAACGCTTCTACAACAGCAGCTATATCCTCAGACAGCTTGAGGACATCGTCCAGAAAAAAGACCTCGCCGACGAGCGCGTGCTCGTTTACTGCCAGCCGGTATTCAACATAAAGAAGGGCAGATACGATACCGCAGAGGCTTTGATGAGGCTCAAACTCGAGCAGACCGGAATGGTCTTCCCCGATCAGTTCATACCGCTCGCTGAGAAGTACAACCTCATCCACAGCCTTAGTCTTGTGATACTCAACAAGACCTGCGCCGCTGTCCGAGATTTTATCGAGGAGGGCTACGAGCTGCGGCGCATCTCGGTCAACTTCTCCGAGATCGACATACGCTACAAGGAGTTCTGCAGCGAGGTCCAGAAGATAATCGACCGCAACGGCATACCCTATGACAAGATAGCAGTCGAGATAACCGAGAGCCGCAGCGACGCGGACTTCAATATCATGAAGGAAAAGGTGCTCGAGCTCCAGAAGCTCGGTATCAAATTCTACCTCGACGACTTCGGCACGGGCTACTCGAACTTCGAGCGTATCATGGAGATACCCTTCGACATCATCAAGTTCGACCGCTCCATGCTGATAGAGTCGAACAAGAGCGAATCGTCGAAGTACATGGTCAACACCTTCGCGAATATGTTCAACAACCTGAAATACGCGGTGCTGTTCGAGGGCGTCGAGAATGCCGACGACGAGCAGAACTGCATGAATATGAACGCGAAATACCTGCAGGGTTACAAGTACTCAAAGCCTATCCCCATCGAGCAGCTCAGGGATTTCCTCTCTAAGGCGGAGGAGCCCGAAGCCGGAGCGGGCTGATACAAAACGAACAGGGAACGCTCCCCGAGGGGCGTTCCCTGTGAGCTTATTTGAGGAAGCTGCCCAGCTGTCACTTTTACAGAGGTAATACTATGGCAAACATAACGTACATCACAGATCTCGGCGAGCCGGGACTGGAGATATTCTCCGGACTCTCCGAGCCGCAGCTCCGCCACTGGTTTGAGCCGGATGAGGGGCTGTTCATCGCGGAAAGTCCCCGCGTCATCGAGCGCGCGCTCTCTGCCGGATACTTTCCCCACGCCCTCCTCGTGGACAAGTCCCACATAGACGGAGAGGCGGCACAGGTGATCTCAATGTGCGGGGACATACCGGTGTACGCCGGGGAGAATTCCCTGCTGAAGCAGATTACCGGATTCAATCTTGCTCGGGGAGCACAGTGCGCGATGAGACGCCGTACTCTGCCGTCCGCGGAGAAGCTGATACAAGGCGTGAGCCGTGTCGCAGTCCTCGAAAACGTAGTGAACCCGACCAACGTCGGGGCGATATTCCGGTCGGCGGCGGCGCTCGGCATAGAAGCTGTGCTGCTCACCGAAGCGTGCAGCGACCCGCTGTACCGCCGTGCCGCGAGGGTCAGCATGGGGACTGTTTTTCAGGTACCGTGGACGTACATCGGCACCGCCGTGCAGGGCTTGGATATGCTCCGCTCGCACGGCTTCGTGAGTGCGGCAATGGCTCTGCGGGAGGACGCCCTCAGCATCGGCGACGAGCGCTTGAAAAAAGCAGAGCGGCTCGCGGTCGTGCTCGGGACCGAGGGCGAGGGTCTGCTCCCGGAGACTATCTCCGCCTGCGACCACACCGTTATCATTCCCATGGCTGCCGGCGTGGACTCGCTGAACGTCGCCGCCGCGAGCGCAGTGGCGTTCTGGGAGCTGCGTGACAGGGACAAAACAGAATAAAAAAAGAGCGGCGCTTACTCACGGTAAACGCCGCTTTATTGTTTATTTCACAGGGAGCTCTGTCACCAAGCCCGCCTCAAACTGCTGGACAGCGAGCGCGTCGTTGTTGGAAACTCCGTCCCCGCCGCCGATGACATCGGCATTTTTCCTGCCCTGAACGGTGAGCGCGAACTCGTCGGGGTCTGCCTGCGATCGCATTATCGCGACCGCGTCAGCCATATTCACGTAGCCGTCCTCGTTCGCGTCGCCGGCGATGTACTTCCCGGACTGCCCGTCTGTGCTTGCCGGAGCGGTCGTGGTCGTGATGGTCTCAGAGACAGCTGCGGAGGTAGTCGCTGTTACTGCACCGCCGGGCTCCTCAGCGAATCCCCACGAAGCGAGCTCGATGTCTTTGTCGGAGAAGATGAAGTAGAGGTCGTGCGTGCCGCCGACTGCCGCAACGTCGCTGCTGTAAACGTCCGTGAGGGCGTCTGTGTCGAAGTCCACCGCAGAAAGAACATCGCCCGTCGGGCTGTCAAGTCGCACCTCGACCCTGCCCTTGCCCTTGACGTTTGCAGTGAACGCAATGTCCTTGTTGAGCAAAGGGGCATTCCCGGTGGTATTGCCTTCCGGGACAGGCTCCGCGAACAGCTGGATAGCGTCTGCGGACTTGCTGTAAACGAACGCCGCATAGTCGGAATCGTAAACGGTATCGCCGTCGGAGAAGCCGTTCCAGATATTCTTCAGACCGTCCGCCCACTCGCGGGTGTTGGTCAGCTCGGATTCAAGGTCAAAGGTGTACGCTCCATTGACTACGACAGAATCGACGATGAAGGTTATCTTCACGTCGTTATCGACCGTGAAATAGCCCATGTTCATCATGCCGGACGCTCCGCCGATATCGCAGGTAACGGCGTATTTGCCCGTGCCGGATATCTCCGCAGAGCCGACCTTGTCGTCGCCGGAACTGTCTGAGGGATTCATCGAGACCGTGGTATCGCCGGTCACGGAGGTGACTGTGATGTCGTAGCGGATCGTGTCGATCACGGTAAGCTCCCTCTCCGCGGGAGCCTGCTCAGCGCCGCCCTCATCGGCGGTGAACTCCACGCCCTTTACGCTCACCCACGCGCCGTCCGCGCTGCTGATGACAGTCGGGGCGTAGGGGTCAGTGAGATCGTAGGTCGTGTCAGCAGTGTTGTTGACCTGCGCGGCGGGATTCACCGTGAACGGGTCAACGCTCACGAGGTTGCTGACGCCCCTTTTCGTGCCACCGCCGGGAGTGATAGTGACAGTGGATTCGTCAACCTCTATCTCGTCCACGCACATACTCCTGTACGAGCCGGTTATCCCCATGCCGTTTTTCAGCGAGAGAGTGTGGTAGAACATATACCACTTCCCGCCGAATTTATGCAAATGAGTGTGATTGTTGGAGTAATCGAAGCCCGACATTCCAGGGTTCTTGAAGCACTCTCCCCTCATCTCCCAGCTGTCGGGGTCGAGCGGTGTCTTGGTGGTCATGTACACCATAGAGCAGCCGGTCGGGACGGGGCATTCGTACTCCCACTTCTCGCTGTGGTCGTTCCAGTCGGAGCAGTAGGTGTAGACGTAGGTGCCGTTGATGTAGTTCAGCTCGCTCGCCTCGAAGTTATAGGGAGCGGGTATCACGGCAAAGTCGCTCGCGAATGAGACCATGTCCTCGCCGAGCCGGACTATGCGTGCCGAGCCGGGCATATAGTCCGTGCCGCCGGAAGCCTTTCCTGCACCGAACGACAGCCAGCCCACGCCGTTGTCGTCGATGACGACGCCGGGGTCGAACGGGTTGGGACAATCCTTGAGTCCGGGAGTAGACGTTGATATAAGCGGCTTGCCGAGAGGGTCGGTCCAGCCTGTGACTGGGTCTGTCGAGGTGATGACGCCCGTGCCCATACCGTTATTCGAGAAGTAGAGGTAGAAATGCGTGAGGCCATCGTCCTCAACGCGGGAGCATATCGACGGCGCCCATGAATTCGTTATCCACGGTGCGACCTCGCCCACGTTTATCTCGCCGTGGTATACCCAGTTCACCATGTCATCGGTCGAGAAAACGAGCAGCGACTTTATCTGCTCATAGGTGTTGTCCTTGTCGGGACCCGCCTTCAGGAACTGCTCGTGGTCGTTCGTGCCGTAGAGGTACAGCCTGCCGTTGTACTCCACTGCGGTCGGGTCCGCACAGTAGAATTCGGACGAAATAGGGCTGTTGAACTTCGTGTTCTTGTAATTGTTAGCACTTATCTTATCGGCGCTGATAGTTATCCCTCCCATCGTTTCGATCGCATCCGCACTTATGACTGCGGGAGCGTTCTCTGCTGATACCGGTGCTGCCGAAGCTGCCGCTGACACACACATTGCCGCGGAAATTAGAGCCGCAGCGGCGCGCCTGTGAAATTCCTTCATAAACATTTCCTCCTGTTATTGAAATTTTAACGGTCGTATGTTATAATTATCTTAGCACAGCGTATCGCTGTTTTGTAGTAAGTATCAGGACAATCTTTAGCATTTTTAGGACATGGAGGTGAGACTATGACGTTAGCGCTTCCGCTCCGGATATTCACCGAGAGCGAGGACTTCCCTTTCTACATACATTACGGTTTCCACGAAAAAGAATGCCATATGCACACCCACGCGGACTTCTTCGAGCTCGTCATCGTCCTCGCCGGGAGCGCCGAGCATATCGTCGGCGAGGAGCGCTACCTCATCTCCGAGGGCGACGTCTTCGTCATCGACAGCAACACCGCCCACGGCTACATCGGCGCGAAAGACTTCCGTATCTGCAACATCATGTTCAAGCCGGAGATCATGCTGCGGGATATCTACGATATCCGCAAAACTGCCGGATTTCAGGCACTTTTCGTCCTCGAGCCGCAGTACGCGAGCCAGATGAAGTTCACGAGCCGCCTGCGCCTCGAGCACGACCGATACCTCTCGGTGCGCAGCGACATCGACGTCATGATAAAGGAATTCAACGCCCGTCAGGAGGGCTGGCAGACCGTCGTTTACGCGATGTTCGTGCGGCTCATCGCGGAGCTCTCGCGGCTGTATCAGTCCTCAGCGGACAGCGGTCACTCGGACATCATGAAGCTCGCCGCCGCCACAGCCTACATCGAGCGCAACTTCTGCGATGACATCTCCGTCGCTGATCTGGCGCAGATGTCAGGCTACTCCGAGCGGCAGTTCAGCAGGCTCTTCCACTCGGCTTTCTCGACCACTCCCAACAGCTACATCACCGAGCTCCGCCTCGAAAAGGCACAGCTCCTGCTGCGCACGACGACTACGTCCGTCGGGGAGATATCATGGAACTGCGGCTTCGGCGACCAGAATTACTTCAGCCGCATTTTCAGGCAGCAGACCGGGCTCACTCCGACCGAATACCGCCGGAGCTCATTCGCCCTTCCCAAATGACACAGGAGGAACTATGTTCTGGATAATACTTTTTCTCACGCTCATGCTGCTCGCTGCGGGCGGCGTGATCTACCTCATCGCTGGCTTCCACAGCTTCAGCTTCATCAGACGGCTCGGCGAAAAGCACAAGCTCCTCGCATGGGGAGCGTCAGTGCTCCCCGTTGCGGCGCTCGCGGGCTTCGCGGTGATAAACTGGTACACGGTCATCGTCGTTGTGCTGCACCTTATGGTGTTCTGGATGCTCGCGGACCTCATCGGATTTGCCATGTTCAAGCTTGCGAAAAAGCCTCGCTCAAGCAACATCGAGGGCGTGTGCGCGATACTATTCACGGCTGTGTATCTCGCTGTCGGCTGGCAGCTCGCCCACAGCGTCCGGGAGACGGACTATGCCCTCCGCTCGGACAAGCTGTCCGCGGGTGAGAGCCTGCGTATCGCCGTTATCGCCGACGTCCATCTCGGCATCACGCTCGACGGTGAAGACTTCGCGGAGCAGATAGACCGGATACAGGATACAGACCCCGATATTCTGGTCATCGTCGGGGATTACGTTGACGACGACAGCTCCCGCGCGGACATGACAGCTGCGTGTGCAGCGCTCGGCAGGCTCGACACGACATACGGGGTGTACTTCGTCTACGGCAACCACGACAAGGGCTACTTCGACAGCCGCGATTTCACCGCGGACGAGCTCCGCTCGGAGCTCGAGAGGAACGGGGTCACTATCCTCGAGGACGAGGTGCAGCTCATCGGGGATCGGTTCTGCATTATCGGCAGGCAGGACGGCTACACCGAGGACCGCGCGGAGATCTCCGCCCTCATGGAAGGTATCGACAGCTCGCGGTACACGATAGTCCTCGACCACCAGCCCAACGACTACGACGCTGAAGCGGCTGCGGGAGCCGACCTCGTGCTCTCCGGACACACCCACGGCGGACCGCTTTTCCCGGCGGGACAGATAGGCGTCCTGACCGGTCAGAACGACCGCTTTAAGGGCAGCGAGGTGCGCGGCAGGACGACCTTCATCGTAACGTCCGGTATTTCCGGCTGGGCGATACCCTTCAAGACCGGCACGCAGTCGGAATTCGTGGTGGTGGACATCGCAGGAAACGCTTGACACGCCCCAAACAACGTGATATAATGTACAACAGGAATAATTACCGCAGTCCGAGTGAGGGAAGTTCGGTGCAAAGCCGTCGCAGCCATCACTACCGTGATCTGGCGTGAGCCAGTAAGTCGGGATACTCACCGGATACAGCGAAGAGCCGAGTGCCCTCGGATATGGAGGACGCAGCGACACATGGACAGTCCATGCCTATGGGATAGCTGCGCCTTTCCGGTCGTACCCGGAGAGGCGTTTTTTATTGATGTACCAACTATATCTTGGATCTGATACTTGACAAAAATGATATTTATCTGCGTTGCAAAAGTTTGCAATACGAAATTATTCCTTCACTTTTGCGCCTTGACAAATTACATTTTTGTCTGCGTCTGAACTTCAAGATTTAATGGGTACATCAGTATCGTGGAGGTCATGATGGAGAAAAAGCTGACAGCAGAGGATTGTTCAGCTCTGCTCGTAAAAAAGCAGGAGGAGCTGAAAAGTGCAGGTGAAGCCCGCTACCCCAGGCGTGCCGACTTCACAGGCCGCGAGGTAATGGCGATCAAAGCCTTCTTCGGTCCGTGGGGACGAGCCCTCGAAGCAGCAGGCATCAAGCCGCCGAGATCTGATGATCGCGCCGCCAAGCGCGCTGAAAAGCGTGCGGCGCAGAAGCAGAAGCGGAAAGAATTCCGGAATAAAACCGAAGAAAGAGGTAAAGAAGTATGAAAAAAATCATCACTGTATCCGCAGCGGCAGTTCTCGCTTTCGCAGCAATGGGAGCTCTTCCGGTAAGCGCTGACGACGCACTCAAGGTCAATGTGACTATCGCCGACGCAGAGGGCAAGCTCGCTGTAGTCCAGGAGGAGGTCGAGGTGACTGACGCTGACTCCGACGGCGCACTCACTATCAACGACGCACTTATCATCGCACACGACAAGTGCTTTGAGGGCGGCTCCGCAGCCGGCTACGGCAGCTCGGTGAGCCAGTACGGTCTCGGCATGACAAAGCTCTGGGGCTCTGAGAACGGCGGCAGCTACGGCTACTATGTAAACAACGCTTCCGCTATGTCCCTCGCTGACACTGTCAAGGACGGCGACTACATCAACGCTTTCGTATACACAGACCTCACCGGCTGGTCGGACAAGTACTGCTGGTTCAACGAGAACTCACTCACAGCCAACGACGGCGATACAGTTGAGCTCACGCTTTCCGCAGCAGGCTTCGACGAAAACTGGAACCCCCTTACTCTCGCAGTTGAGGGAGCAATCATCACTGTAGACGGCGAAGCGACAGAGTACAAGACCGACGCAGACGGCAAGGTCAGCCTCCCGCTCACAGCCGGAAGCCACGTTATCAGCGCAAAGTCTGATTCTATGACACTCGTGCCCCCGGCACTCAAGGCTGAGGTCGCAGGTGAGACAACCTCTACATCTACAACTGCTGAGACTTCCACAACTACATCCTCCGCTGCAACTACCACAACAACAGCTGCAACGACTACCGCAGCAGCAACTACCACAGGCACTTCCTCTCCTAAGACCGGCGACAGCGTCCCCGCAGTCGGGATCGCAGCATTCGCAGGCATCGCTGCTCTCGTTTTAGCAAGAAAGAAGAATGAGGACTAAGCCGATTGCCGCGCTTATAGCCCTAATATCAGCGGTGACGTGCCTCGGCGCGAAGCCACTCATATCACACGCAGATACCGTCGGTGAGGCGCAGAGCTTCATCGACGGTATTATCAGCTATAAGCTCGCAGAGACCGGCTCCGGGTCGGTGCAGGACTGGATCAGCGGCGACCTCGCCGCCAACGCCGGGCTGACCTCGGAGTTCTACATCATCGCGCTTAGCCAGAGCGGCGGCTGGTACGACTTCTCCTCCTACGAGAGCTCGCTCGAGACCTACCTTGCGAACAATAACGTCCCCTCGGCGACCTCCAGGCAGAAGTATGCGCTCGCGCTCGCTGCGTGCGGCTCCACGGACAGCTACATCGCGGGCTCGCTGACGGATTCGGTCGGCGCGCAGGGCATAATGAGCTGGGTGTACGGTCTGCATATCCTCAGCAACGGCTACACTGGCGCGGTCACGGCGCAGGAGACGGTGGACTACCTCCTCTCGCAGCAGTTCTCCGACGGCGGCTGGGCGCTCTGGGGGACTGTCGGGGACATCGACGTCACAGCAATGGTCGTGCAGTCCCTCGCGCCGTATTACGGGCAGAACAGCTCAGTCGCGGACGCAGTTGACCGCGCACTTGATATGCTCTCCTCGCGGCAGCTCGACACCGGAGACTTCTCCAGCTACGGCACTGACAACCCCGAGAGCACCGCACAGGTCATCGTGGCGCTCGCCTCTCTCGGCATCGACCCCATGACCGACTCCCGCTTCATCAAGGGCGACAATACCCTGCTGTCCGGACTTGCGCGCTACCGCCGCGACGACGGCAGTTTCTCACACACGGTCTCCGGCGACTACAACCACAACGCGACCTCGCAGGTGTTCTACTCGCTCATCGCGTATATGCGCCAGCAGAACGGCATGACGCCGTTTTACGTCCTCGACCGCCGCGTGCTCCCGGAAACACCCTCCGTGCCAGAGGTCCCCGACGTCACCGAGCCGCAGCAGACCGAGCCCGTCTCCGTCCAGACCACTCCCGCAGATGGAACAGCACCCGCGCAGTCCGCGGCAGTGACCTCCGTGCAGCAGACAGGAACAGCCCCCGCTGAAACGTCCTCTGCGGTGTCAGTGACTACGGTCGCGGCGCTCATATCCGAGCCCGCGGAGATAGTCTCTCTAACTACAGCGACCACAACGGCTGCGGAGACATCGGCGGTCACAACAGTCCGGGCTGCGGCGGCAGCAGCGACCTCATCGGGCGGGTACAAAACTCCCGTGACGCTCATAATTATCGGCACTGCAGGAGTCGCGGCGCTGCTCCTGCTCATCATTGGCAAGCGACACCCCAAGAACTTCATCGCCCTTGCGATAGCGGCTGGAGCGTGCGTGGCGTTCGTGCAGCTCACGGACTTCCGCACCGCCGAGGACTACTACACCCCGCCTGCCGCCAAGGAAAACGCCTCGGGCACCATAACCATGACCATTCGCTGCGACACCGTCGCGGAGCGTGCCGACCACCGGTATATCCCGGAGTCCGGCGTGATACTCGACGTCACCAAGTTCGACATCGCCGACGGCGAGACCGCATACGATATCCTCACGCAGGCTGCCCGGACGTACAGTATCCAGCTCGACACGAAAGGCTCCGGGGACATGGTCTACGTCGCGGGGATAAACTATCTCTATGAGTACGATTTCGGCGAATTATCGGGCTGGATGTACCGTGTGAACAGTGACACGCCCTCCGTCGGCGCGGGAGCGTATGAGCTCTCCGACGGCGACTTCGTGGAATGGCTGTACTCGACCAACATCGGAAATGATCTGAAATGAGGTGACACCATGCGGAGCTTCTCCGACTTCGACCCAATAGCACTGACAGTGTACTTCTTCGCGGCAGCCGGCTCGGCGATGTTCTGCATGGAGCCTGTGAACGCTGTAATTTCGCTGCTCGGCGCGGTAACGCTGTACGTCGTCCGCAGCCGCGGCGGAAAGCTCCGTACGCACCTGTGGAGCGCGGGGCTGTTCGTCGTAATGGCGCTGGTGAACCCGGTCATCACGCACAACGGCAAGACAGTCCTGTTCGTGTTCAACGATGATCCGATCACGCTCGAATCGCTGATATTCGGGCTGACCTCCGCGACGGTGATAACCGCTGTGCTGTACTGGTTCATGACCTTCTCCCAGATAATGACGAGCGACCGCCTGCTGTACGTTTTCGGGGCGCTCTCGCCGAAGCTCGCGCTGGTGCTCTCCATGACGCTGCGCTATGTACGGCTCTTCCGCAGGCGCTGGAGGCAGACCCAGCAGACCCAGCGTGCGCTCGGTCTATACAAGGACGACAATATCATCGACAGTATCCGCGGCGGGCTGCGCGTTTTCTCGATAATGATGACTTGGTCGCTCGAGAGCGGGATAACCACTGCGGACAGCATGGCGGCGCGCGGCTACGGCGTCTGCCGGAGGACGAGCTTCCGCAGATACCGCATAAGACGTGCAGACGCGGCGCTGATCGCGGTCAGCCTTGCGCTGCTAGCAGTGATATGCACCGGCATAGCGCTCGGCGCACTGCACACAGATTTTTACCCCGAATTCACACTGCACAGCTCCGGCACACTGACCGTGCTGTGCCACATTTCATGCTTCGTGCTGGCGTTCCTGCCGTCGGCTTTCGAGGCGGCGGAGGCGATAAAATGGAAATACTTGCAGTCAAGGAGCTGAGCTTCACCTACCCGCAGACTAACGCTCCTGCGGTGTCGGACGTCAGCTTCAGCGTGCGGCGCGGCGAGCTCGTGACAGTCTGCGGCGCGACCGGCAGCGGAAAATCCACCCTCCTGCGTCTGCTGAAGCGCGAGCTCTCCCCGCTCGGGGAGCAGTCCGGCACGCTGTTATTCTCCGGCACTCCCCTCCCCGGGCTAAGCGACAGGGACTCCGCCTCGCGGATCGGCTTCGTCATGCAGGACCCCGAGCAACAGATCGTCACCGACAAGGTCTGGCACGAGCTCGCATTCGGGCTGGAGAACCTTGCTCTCCCGCAGCAGACCATCGCCCTGCGCACCGCCGAGACCGCGAGCTGGCTCGGCATATCCGACTGGTACGACCGCGACGTCGCGGAGCTCTCCGGCGGTCAGAAGCAGATACTCAACCTCGCGTCGGTCATGGCCATGCAGCCCGACCTGCTTATCCTCGACGAGCCCACCGCGCAGCTCGACCCGATAGCCGCCGCGGAGTTCATAAACGCGCTGAAAAAGCTCAACACCGAGCTCTCGCTGACCGTCATCATCGCGGAGCACCGCCTCGGCGAGCTTATCCCCATTTCCGACCGTCTCATGGTGCTCGAAGAGGGACGTCTCATCTTCGACGGCGAGCCGCGAAGCGTCATATCGCAGCTCCGCAGCCGTCCCGAGCTCATGTGCGCTATGCCGGCGGCTGCCCAGCTGTACACCTCCCTCGGCTTCACGGGTGAGGACTGTCCCCTGACCGTCCGCGAGGGACGAAACTTCATCGAGCAGCACTTCCGCAGGAAGATAAAGTCCCTGCCGCGCAAAGAAACACCCGCTCCCGCACCTCCCGCACTCGAGCTGGAGGACGTCTTCTTCCGCTACGACAAGCACTCCCCCGATATCCTGCGCGGGCTCACGCTGACCGTCCGGACAGGCGAGATATTCTGCATACTCGGCGGGAACGGCTCCGGCAAGACCACGGCGCTGTCCGCAGTTTCGGGGATAATCCGCCCGTATTCCGGCACGATACGCATTTTCGGCAGACGCCTGCGCGAGTACAAAAACCAGTCTCTCTACCGCGAGTGCCTCGCGCTCATGCCGCAGGACGTACGCACGATGTTCCTGCGCCCGACCGTCCGCGAAGAGCTGTCCGAGCACGGCGCGGAGCTGCCTGATATACCGTTCGACATCTCCCAACTCCTCGACAAGCACCCATACGACCTCTCCGGCGGCGAGCAGCAGCTCGTCGGACTGGCGAAGGTGCTCGCAGCAAAGCCGAAGCTCCTCCTCATGGACGAGCCGACGAAGGGGCTCGATTCACACGCAAAGCTGCGCTTTATCTCGCTCCTGCGGAAGCTGCGGAACTCCGGCATGACGATAGTCGCGGTCACGCACGACGTCGAGCTCGCTGCACAGTGCGCCGACCGCTGCGCGATGTTTTTCCTCGGTACATCGGTGTCTGTGGGGACTCCGGACGAATTTTTCGGCGGCAACAACTTCTACACCACTGCTGCCGGGAGAATGTCCCGCGGGTACTATGAGAACGTCCCCGACGTGGCGTCGCTCGCGGAGCTCTGCCGCCTGAACGGTGAAAGGGAGGACGCGCGATGATCGTGATACGAAGCAAGACAGCGCGGGACGTGCTCCGGTGCGTGATACCGTTCCTGCTGATACCAGCGGTGGTACTGCTCGGTGCGGCAGTTTTCAGCGAAAAGCGCCACGCATTCGTGTCACTGGCGGTGGCGGGACTGTCTGTAGTGCTGTTCCTGACAGGCTTTGAACGCCAAAAGACCGGCAGCCGCCGGCTCGTGATAGTGTCCGTGATGACCGCGCTCGCCGTAGTGGGGAGGTTCATTCCCGTGCTGAAGCCGGTCGCGGCGGTGACGATAATGACCGCGATATACCTCGGCGGCGAGTCGGGCTTCCTCGTGGGAGCGATGACCGCGCTGATCTCGAATTTCTACTTCGGACAGGGACCGTGGACGCCCTTCCAGATGCTCGCGTGGGGACTCATCGGACTGTTCGCAGGACTGCTCGCTGACCCGCTCCGCCGCAGCCGTGTCCTGCTGCTGGTATACGGCGTGGTTTCGGGGATATTCTACTCCATGACCATGGACATCTGGACGGTCATGTGGTACGGCGGCGGTTTCGACCCGCAGCTGTATAAGTCCGCGATAATCGCCGCGATACCGCACACGACCGCGTATGTCGTGTCGAACGTCGTCTTCCTCGCGCTCATGGCAGACCCCTTCGGTGAGAAGCTCGACCGTCTGCGGGTGAAATACGGAGTATAAAAACGGAGAGTGCATGAAACACTCTCCGTTTTTCACATATTCAGTACAGCCTCGATGCAGAGCTCGAGGGCGAGGTCCACGGAATCACGTCCAAAGCCGCGCGCGTCGTAGTGCTCTGCGTCGGCGAGCGTATCAGCAGTGAAAAGCAATTCGCCCCAGACCGCTCCCCGGAACTGTGCACAGGCAGCAAGTGCGGCGCATTCCATCTCGACCGTCGCGCAGCCCTCGCTTTTCCGGTGCGCGACCATCTCCCTCGTCTCGCGGAAATAGCCGTCCGTTGACCACGTCGTCACCTCAGACCAGTGCAGACCGCGCGCCGAGAGAGCCTTCTCCACCGCCTCGCTGGCTTCCGCGGGGACGTCAACATAGCGCGAGGGCGGGAGGTAGTGGTAGGACGTACCCTCGTCACGGAGCGCCCTGCGCGGCACGAGGAACTCATTTTCCTCCATGTCCGCGAGCACCCCGCACGATCCCCCGCTGATGATCTTCCGCACGCCGCAGGCTATCAGGCAGTCCAGAATCATAGCCGCCCCGGGAGCCCCGACAGGAGCCTCCGCGAGACATATCTGCTGCCCGTTCACCTCGAGCACATAGATCGGGTAGTCCTTCGCTATCGTGATGAAGCGGTCGGCGACCTTCGCACCGTGCCGCTCCGCGTATTTATCAACAGCCTCCCCGAGGAACGCGAACACCGCCCTCTCCGGCAGACGCAGTCCCTTGTGCTCGCTGTCCGGCGTGAACAGCGCGAGCGGGTCGGTATCGTATTCGAGTATCGGGATATCGTTTCTTTGTATGCTCATTTTCTTCTCCTTATGCGTCAGCCGATGATCTCCTTGCTGAACAGGCGCAGAACGTCCATTTTCAGGGCGCGGTGCTCCGGACGTTCAAGGGCGGGGTCGCTCTCAAGGAGCTCCTTTGCGCAGGTCTGAGCCTTGTTCATCAGCTCCATGCTGCACGCGATATCGGCTATTTTCAGCGGCGGGAGACCGTGCTGGGCGTTGCCGAAGAAATCTCCCGGACCGCGCATTTTCAGATCCTCCTCCGATATCTTGAAGCCGTCCGCGGTCGAGGACATTATCTTCATGCGCTTCACGCACTCCTCGGAGGTGTTGTCGGTGATGAGTATGCAGGTGCTGTCGTACTCTCCGCGCCCGACACGTCCGCGGAGCTGGTGGAGCTGCGAAAGTCCGAAGCGCTCGGCGTTCTCGATGACCATTACCGCTGCGTTCGGGACATCCACCCCGACCTCCACGACCGTCGTGCAGATGAGCACCTGTATCTCGCCCGCACGGAACTGCTGCATGACCCTGTCCTTTTCGGCGGCACGCATACGTCCGTGCAGGAGCGCCGTGCGGTAGCCGCGGAGGTCGCCCTTGGCGGCGTTTTCCGCATAGGTCTTGACCGCGAAGAGGTCGGAATCGCTGTCCTCTATCATCGGGCAGACCACATAAGCCTGTCTACCCTCGTCGAGCCGCATACGGACGTGGTTGAACGCCCTTGTGCGGAGCTTGCCGGTGACGGCGTAGGTCTTGATGGGCTTGCGTCCGTTGGGGAGCTCAGTTATCGCGGAGATATCGAGGTCGCCGTAGATTATCAGCGCGAGGGTGCGGGGTATCGGCGTCGCGGACATGACAAGCCTGTGCGGGGAGCCGCCCTTTTCCGCGAGCGCAGCCCTCTGCGCCACGCCGAAACGGTGCTGCTCGTCCGTAATGACGAGCGCGAGCGACTTGTACTCCACGTCCTTCTGGATTATCGCGTGTGTGCCTACGACGACATCTATCTCGCCGCAGGCTATTTTTTCGCGCAGCTCAGCCTTTTTCTTTGCGGTCAGCGAGCCCGTCAGCAGCGCGACCCTTATCCCGAGCGGTTCGAGGAAGCCGGTCAGCGTGCGGAAGTGCTGGGTGGCGAGTATCTCCGTCGGAGCCATGAGCGCGGACTGCGCCCCGTTCTTTGCCGCAAAATAGCACGCCGCCGCCGCGACTGCGGTCTTTCCGCTGCCGACATCGCCCTGTAAGAGCCTGTTCATCGGGACGTCCCTGCAGAGGTCGGCAAGTATCTCCGTCACCGCACGGCTCTGGTCGCCGGTCAGCTCGAACGGCAGCGATCCCGTGAAGTCTCCGATGTCCACGCCGCTGTCCATTTTCATCGCGGTGTGAGCGCGGGTGCGGGTGCGCATGAGGGACATTCCGAGCTGGAGCTTCAGCAGCTCGTCGAAGGAGAGCCTCCTCCGCGCAGCCTCCGAGGACTGCTCGTCCGCGGGGAAATGGATATTCTCGAGCGCCCACATGAGCGGCGGGAGGTCGTAGCGTTGCATGATCTCCTGCGGGAGCGTCTCGAAGGGCTCTGCCTTCATCATGTTCAGCGCCTGGCGCATATTCGTGCGTATCATGTTCACAGAAAGTCCCTGCGTAAGGCGGTATATCGGCTGTATCAGCACGCGCTCCTCTGCGCCTATGTACACGGGCGAGCTTATCTCGCGGCGCAGGAAATTTCCCGTCACCTTGCCGTACATATAGTACGTCCCGCCCTCCTTGAGCGCCTGAAAGCCGTAGACGTTGTTGTACACGACAATGAGGATATCGTCGATGCCGTCGGTGGCGGCAGCCTTGCATATCACGAGACCTCCGCGGATACGCTGCGGGGGCATTTTTCGGTATACCGTCAGCTTGAGGACGTTATACTCGTTGAGCACCGCCTGCTGCACGGGGACGTGCGCACGGAAGTCGAGGTAGGCGCGGGGGATATGGTAAATGAGCTCATAGGGCGAGTTTATGCCGAGCTTGCGGTATTTTTCCCCGCGAGCCTTTCCCACGCCCCTGAGGTATTCTATCTCGCTGAAAAGTGTTGCCATCGGAGCTCCTTTCGGCTTCATTCAATAAATCAAGGGCGCATAAAGCGCCCTCTCAGAAGTGTTATGGTTTAATGTCTGAGTATTTGCTGTCAACGCGGCATTTTATCAATTGTTCCGGCATTGTAAGCGAGAACAAAAGAAGCATCGACGCCGTCTATGCACCCGTTGCCGTCAACGTCGTACAGCTCGAACTCCGCCATGACCTCGTCGCTGAAAACAGGCACACCGTCTTCAGAAGCACCTAATGCGTCAGCATTTGCCCGAAGAATCATCGAAGCGTCCAAAGCATCTAAAAGGCCGT
>JAEEGL015349713.1_pt1 | contig 48703 bp, 45 predicted proteins | sample 9134231 | NCBI WGS metagenome assembly JAEEGL01 (sample SAMN16246548, study PRJNA631951) | gut metagenome | biome: gut microbiome; feature: rumen; material: fiber-attached | host: Bos | place: Iran: Karaj | collected 2018-10 | reverse complement strand
TCGCCATGTCATAGCCTGCAAAATGACTATTAGAGCATTTTCTCAAGCCGATTTTTGCAAAAACCTTTTGAATCGCTCAAAACGCCCTCTGTTCCTATATTCAGACCATGACGCAGCCTGCAAAATGACTATTAGACCTCACTTATTCCTCATTTATCCTATCGTTCTCCAAGGTTTGAAGAATAAATGAGGAATAACGAACGAAGGAAAAAACACCAAAGGATGTGCCGTCTACTACTCAATGACAAGACAGGGACCGGCACGCATTTTTTTCAAGACGAAATCAGGCAGTCGCAACCACGACAATCAGTTTGAGAAATTGTAACGAAGATAGAGGCCAAAGGCAAAGTCCATTGCTTCCTCCAAAAAGTCGTAATAATATTCGGTGTCAAGACCCAACGAAAAACTGCGGTTGTAGCGATTCTCAAATGCCAGTTTGGCTGTGGCCATACGACGTTCGGGGACATGAAAATCGGGGCGGTGCCAACTCACACTCTGAAAAAGATAACTGCCCCGAGGTGCAATATACTGATGGCCGTGCCAATAGCCTGCTTGCACCAGCAGTCGCCAACTGCCGTGCCAGAAAGGCTGCGGTTCGTCGGAAGGACGAATGACATTCTGGGCAAACTGCCAGTCGAAAGAGAGCTGCGGCCACACAGCCCAGCCGCTACTGTAAGGCAGGCACTTGGTAGGCGATATGTCCTGAAAGAAAAAGACCGGCACATCGAGGGCGACGGCTGAAAACCTCCCCGTGTTGAGGTTGACGCGGAGTCCCGCACTCTCGGTAAAGAGGGACTGGATGCAAGTGTCCAACGAGGAGAACTGTCCACCGCGATGGCTGCCGAGGAAACTGAGGGGAAGGCTGACTGTCATGCGCCCGTGGCACAAAGGTTCGCCGAGGACGAGCAGATGGGAACTGCCGAGGGAGAAGCGTTCCTGCTTGGGCTGCCAGGGTTCGAGAAGGTCTTCCCAATGTAACCAGGTGTCCATGCTCCAGCCTAAGAGGGAGCCTATCGAATAGTCGGCGAGGATTTGCACGCCCTCCTCCTGGTGGTCGTAGATGTATCGCTCGCGGTCGAGCATCGGCTCGTAGAGGCCGTGGGAGAGTGTCCCATAGAGCGAACCCATAACAAGGCGGAAGTTGTTGAACGGTTCGTATTCGAGCCGCACAAGAGGCTGCCATGCCCGTAGGCCGTCGTAGCCCGCCACGCCCGACAGAAGAAGGCCGAAGGTCATTTGGGCGTCCTGCCCGATGAGGTGTTTGGCATAGGGTTTCACAAAGAAACCGGTGGCGGTGTAGCCACGTGTGTAGGGCAAAGAGAAGGCGGCATCGCGCAGGAATGTGGTGGCATCGACGCCGATGTGCCAGGTATACTGCCGCCCGTGGTCGCGGCGCCAGGCATCGGACTGAATCGCATCGCTGTGCAGTTCGGTCCTCCACTCATCCGGCACGTCAACCAACAGGTGCAACTCGCGCTGTACCTGATAATGGTCGTAGCGGTAATCGATAAGCAGACCTGCGGTATCGGGCGGAAGAGCAGTAGATAAACGAAGTTCCTGCGGACGTGCAGCAATGGCGAAAGAGCATATTAGCAATAAAATACAAAATCGTTTCATACTGCAAAGATACAAAGAAATAAACAATTAGTAACGAAAAAATTATTATTTTGTATTTTTTTCGTATTTTTGCACTTTTGAAAAAACAAACAAATCATGGAAGAATATAGCACATTAAACCCCTCGGCCATGCCGGAGAACAAACAGATACGCCATGCTGCGCGTGAGTACTTGTCTGGCAACTGGCTCTATGCGGTGCTTTCCACCCTGCTGTTTTACGCCGTTACTTCGGCAGCGGGTTCAATACCATTGGCCGGACTGCTGGTGGTTTGTCCGCTGGCATTCGGTTTCAGCATCGCCTTTCTGCATTTCATCCGCGGTGAGGTGGAAGACGACGACTTGGTGACCAAGCCTTTCAGTGCCTTTCACCAATACGGGCGCATGTTGGGTGCCTCGCTGCTGGTGGTGGTTCTGACATTCCTGTGGTCGTTGCTGTTGATTATCCCCGGTATTGTCAAGGCCTATTCTTATGCACTGACGCCCTACCTTGTGCACGACTACCCCGAAATGTCGGAGTACGACTGCCTGAAGCGCAGCCAGCAATTGATGAAAGGCTACAAGTGGAAACTGTTTCTGCTTGACCTGAGCTTTATCGGCTGGATATTTTTGGGCTTAATCACCATGGGCATCGGCCTGCTGTGGGTTAGACCCTACATGGAGACCGCCCATGCAGAGTTCTACGAAAGAAGAAAAGCTCTCGAGACAGCATAGGCTGACCGAAAGAGAGACCCTACAGCTAAGGGAGCAGGAGACGGCATATCCGCCCCTGCTCCCTTGCTCATTCCCGATAAAAAAGCAATAATATGTACGACAACAGGGACAATATTGATTTCGCTCACGAGAGCATTGGGCCGCTTTTTGCCCGCATATTCTTCCCCACCCTGCTGGGGATGCTGTTCAGCATGGCCTTTATCTTTACTGACGGCATCTTTGTAGGGCACGGCATAGGCGGCTACGGATTGGCGGCCATCAACCTGATAGGTCCCCTGATGATGATTATCAACGGGCTGGGCATGATGCTGGGTGTGGGCGTGAGCGTGGTGGCGGCTATCCATCTGTCGCAGGACAATGTGAAAGCGGCACGCATCAATGTAACACAGGCCTTTGCCACCGGTATTGCCACATCGTTTGCAATGGGGCTGATGTGCTATCTGTTTCCCGACACGGTGCTGGGGCTCTTAGGTGTGGACGGCGGACTGTATGCCCCTGCCCGGGAATACTACATTTGGTTCATCCCCACCTGCCTGTTCAACATGATTTCAGAAATCGGACTCTTTGCCATCCGGTTGGACGGCTCGCCCCGGTTTGCCATGATTGCCAACATCGTCCCCGCTATTGTGAACGGAATACTGGACTATGTGTTCATCTTCCCTTGTCAATGGGGTCTTATGGGCGCTTCGCTGGCTACAGACATCGGTGGCTTTGTGGGTACATGTATGGTGATTTACTACATGGCTTTCCGAGCCAAGACCCTGCGGCTTTACCGACTGAAAGCTACCGCGACGAGCCTGCGGCTGATGGGGCGCAATGTGGGGTATATGGTGCAAGTGGGCTTTTCAGGTTTGGTCGGAGAATTAGCGGTGGCAGTCATGATGCTGGCCGGCAACATGGCCTTTATCAAGCATATCGGCGACGATGGGGTGGCGGCATACAGCATCGCCTGCTACCTGTTTCCGCTGGTGTATATGATTTGCAACGCCGTGGCACAGTCGGCACAGCCCATTGTCAGCTACAACCATGGTGCGGGCAAGCACACACGCGTGCACCGCACTCTGGGGTTCAGCCTTGGGGTGGCGGCATTGATAGGCGTGGCAGTAAGCCTGCTGTTCATCCTGTTCGCTCCGGCGGTGGTATCATGCTTCCTCGACCAGGAGGCGAGTGCCTATGGCATTGCGGCGACAGGACTGCCCTATTATGGTTCTGGGTTCCTTTTCTTAGCCGTGAACATCTGTATTGTAGGCTACCTGCAAAGCATTGAACGGGCTAAAGCCGCCACCGTTTTCACCCTGCTGCGAGGCATTGTATTCCTCGTGGCAGCCTTTGCCCTGCTGCCCGGCGTGGCCGGCACAAAGGGGCTTTGGCTGTCTGTCCCCTGTGCGGAGATGCTCACCACAGTGGTTATCGCCGCCTACGTACTCATAGTTCACCCCCAAGAGTGCAGCAAAAAAAAATTTCCCCCTCAGAAGCAAGAATCCGGCACTGAGTGAGACTAATCAATTAAAACTAATATTATTTAAATAATCTAAACAAGATATGAAGATTCGTTTCACTAAACTCTTTTCCGCAGCCACGCTGCTGTTTTTCCTATTAATCACTTCTGAATCTTTTGCCCAGCCAGGTGGCAACCCCGGTAGCCGTCCTATGGGGCCTCCTCCGGGAGGCGGAAATTACCGTCCCTCAATGAGCGACCGCGAACGTTTCAGACGTATGCGCCAACAAGAGCAAGCCGCCGAAAAGGCACAGCAAGTGCGACAGAAAAAAGCCGTACGCGAAGGTGATGTTTTCAAAGTGGTCGGCACACTGCAGGACAGTGTCAGCGGCGAGGCCATCCCTTATGTCAATCTGGCCATACTCAATGCCGGAGACTCTTCAATGGTGAAGGGTAGCATTACCGACATCAACGGCTACTTCGAGCTCACCAACATCCCTCAAGGCGATATGCTGCTGCGTGTCTCGGCCATCGGCTATAAAAACGTGCTTATCCCCTTCTCGGTCACAAACAACACCGCCCTCGGCACCATCAAATTGGCACCCGGTGCCACCACCCTCAAAGAGGTCAAAGTGACATCCTCGCGACCGTTATATGCCATGGACGGCGAAAAACTTATATACAACGTGGCCGAAGACCCAACGATACAGACCGGTACCACCAGCGATGCTCTTCAGAATGCTCCAGGTGTTGAAGTGGACATTGAAGGCAATATCACCCTCCGCGGTGTCTCCAGTGTTGAGATTTGGGTGAACGACAAGCCCTCTAAACTGACAGAAGAAAACCTCAAAACCTATCTTGAAACACTTCCGGCCAACGCCCTTGACCGCATCGAAACCATCACCAATCCATCAGCTAAATACGCCACCAGTGCCGACGCTGTGATTAATATCATCACCTCCGCCTACATCAAAAGCAACCACTTCATTAGCTTTGGTGTAAACGGAGCCACACAGCCCTTTGTTTCCCCATGGGTGTCCTACACATGGGCAAACGAAAAGCTATCCGTCAACCTCTACGCCAGCGGACGCTACAACTACTCCAACAACAGCGGATGGAGCAAAACCACTTACCGCAAAGACAGCGAAAAAGTGAACCAGCAATATGACACCACGGCCATTGACACAAGCTACAACGAAAGCCACGGAAAACGCCTTAATGGAAACGTCTTTGCCCGCATAAGCTATGCCATCGACACCATGACCGACATTGAGTTCATGGGGCATTATAATTACAGCTACAACACCGGACAAAGCGACATGAGTTGGGAACGCACCAGCTTCATTCCCTTCGAACAATTTAAATATACCGACAGCAAAAACAATACCGGCAATAGCGGTTTCGGAATGGCCGGATTAGACTTCACACATAAATTCGACAACAACGGTCACAACATCAGAGCCAGTATCCACGAAAATTTCAACAACGGGAACAGCGAGAACAGTCTCATCCGACTGTATGAGACCGGAACAACCTACACCCTTGGCGAGAACTATGACAAATGCTATCTCGACAAATACCACACCAACAACTTCAGTGCCGATGTACGATACAACCGCCCATACAGCGAACAAGGAGAACTCTCTTTTGGCTTAGGCTACGGCCTCAGAGGCACATCACGCAAATACAACGTCATTGACAGCATGTCTACCCTAAACCTGAGGGATGAACTCCGCAGCTATGACTTCGATGACACCGAACACTCCGTCGAAGGCGACGTTGAATGGACACGCCGGTTTGGCAACTTCACCCTCGAACTGGGCATGGGCACTCAATACGAGCATATCGACTTCCGCTACTACGGCAGCGAGAAATACCCATTCACCATCGACGACACCTCGTGCAACTTCATCACCTTCACCCCCTCCATACACATGTCCTACCGTACCGAGGACATGCACAACTTCAAACTCAACTACTCCCTCCGCATGCGCCATCCCGGCGAGGAAGACATCACCACCTACAAACGCTACTCCGTCGACAGCTACTCCATCGGCAACCGCAACCTGGTCGGAACCTACTCCTACACCCACAATGCCGAAATAGGCTGGAATAAGTTCTTCATGTCCTTCGGCAACATCGGTCTTGAAGGCTACGCACGTCTCAGCACCAACGAAATCAGCAGTCTTACCAGCTCCACCGATGTCGAAGACCCCATCCTCGACCGTATCGTCCAGTTCACCGTACCCTATAGCATGGGCTCCTCCTACCGCGTCGGTGGCACCGCATTTGTCACTTTCCGCCCCTCAGGATTTGTCAACGTGCGTCTGTACACCAACATATATGACTACGGCTACCGCTTCGACCAAGGCGAAAGAGGTATCCTCTCCAACCACAAAGTATCTTGGAGCATAAGGTTGAACACATGGGTCAAATTGTTTAACCAATACCAAGTCTTCGCCTCGGCCAACTACTCCTCGCCCACTATCAGCCTTGCCGCCGAACGCAAAGCACGCTACTTCCTCAACTGCGGTGTCCGTGCCGACTTCTTCAAACGAAAACTTTCCGCCTTCATCAATGTGCAGGACATCTTCAACTGGGGCAAAACCATAGGTTCAGGCTCACTCAACACAAACCCCTACCTGCTCAGCGAAAGCAACAACTACACCCTCAACAGCCGCTACATCTCGGCCGGCATCACACTGCGTTTCGGCAAAATGGAACTTGAAAACCGTTCTAAGGAAGGCTCGGAAGACTCCGACTCAAGCACATCAAGCCTATAAGCCATGAAACGATACTGCATCTCAGTCATAATACTGCTGTCATCACTCTTCGCATCTTGCTACTCGCAAATACTGACCCCAGAAGAGCAGCACATCCCCGGACGGTACGAATATACCCACTCATGGGACTACTCTGCCCCCGACAGCAATGGTACCATCCACTGCGACGAGTACGGCTTCCTCTACTTCTACTCCGACGGCACTTGCGCCGATACTGCCTTCCAACACCACACACTCAAGATGGACACACCCATCCGCACCGTGCTGGGCTGGATCTCGCAGGACACCATGACGCTCGACACCTACGCATTCTCTTTCCACTTCATCTGTCCCGGAGCGTGGAAAGTGGAAAACGGCAAATTCCTCTTCTGTGAGAAGGCCGAAGGCTTCTCAATGTATCAGCTGGACAAATCCATAAACGAGTGGGTAATGGACTATGCCGACAAAATCAGGAAACAATCCACACCCAACTCTTCCCGCTGGATAACCTTCGACATAGAACGACTGGACAACGAATGGTTTATCTGGACCTACACCTACCCCAACGGCCGGAAAGACTCGTGGGAAATGAAACGAGTTCACGATTAAATCCAAAGCCACCTTCCGACAAACCCGCAAACCAACCTTTGCGGGTTTGTTTTCATCTACATGATGCCTTTGCAGACTCTCTACCATTCAATAATGACAACAGCGTTAGCCTGCATCTCAATTGTTTCCTTTCCTGACAAACGCCACACCGAAGAACAAACATTGAATAAAACCCCAAATCGGTCATTAGGCTAAGCAGGCCTCTGGCTGAGGCTGTTCAAGAGCAAAGCAGAGACATGTGAAATGGAAAGACTGATAATAACCGTTTTATTCTGTTTTCCGTCTCAATGACCGATATAGGCTCGGCCGCTCTTCCGTCGCTCCTTAGCCCTCAGTTCTCCCATCGTTCTCCCATCGTTCTCCCATTTCAAAAGGAGAACTGAGGAAAAACGGAGGGCGAAGGGTGGAAGAAAGAGCGAACCAAGGACAGTGTTCCTAATGACCGATTGGGGTTGAACAAACAAAAAAAGCCGAAACCACAGGGTTTCGGCTTTTTTGTTGTCCATCCAGGACTCGAACCTAGACTGGCTGATCCAGAGTCAGATGTGCTACCATTACACCAATGGACAAGCTTTTTTATTGCTTGTTAAAGACCATGTCTTTCGTCTCAAAAGCGGGTGCAAAAGTACTATTTTTTTTTCATTCAACAAAGAAATATTTTCACATCAACACACTACAACCTGTATTTCAGCAAAATAAATTTTACGCCATCAATCATTCAGAGGATAAAAAAGCTGTGCATGCAAACAGAAAAACAGTTTTTTTACCCTTCTCATCACTTCGCTAATCACGATACAATAAAAACGGGATGTCGGCGTTATTGAAAGATGACAAAAAAGGTATTTGTAAGCGGCTGTTACGACTTGTTGCACAGCGGACATGTGGAGTTCTTCCGTCAAGCAGCGGAATATGGCGACTTGTATGTGGGTATTGGCTCGGACGAGACTATCCTGCATTACAAAGGTCACAAGACACTGTATCCCGAACAGGAACGACTGTTTATGGTCAAAGCCATCCGCTATGTTAAAGACGCATACATCAATCAAGGGAGTGGCATACTTGACTTTATTCCAACACTGGATATCGTAAAACCAGACATTTTGGTGGTGAACTCTGACGGGGCATCGGATTCGAAAAAGGAGCTGTGTCGTGAACGCGGCATAGAGTATGTGGTACTGGAACGCATCCCGCACGAGGGAATGGAGGCTCGGAGTTCAACCAGTCTCAAGGCCACCCTTGGCCACAGCGACACACCTGTAGCAGGGCTGCCGACACGGCTGGACTTGGCCGGTACATGGATAGACCAACCCTATGTGAGTTGCCATGCACCAGGATGGGCTATTACTATCTCACTACTGCCCACGTTCGAAATCAGGGAACGCTGCGGCTTGTCGACTTCGACAAGGAACCAAATCAAGCGCATCTGGCCGTACCAGTTGCCCAACATGGATCCCGAGATGCTGGCACGGCTGGTGTTTTGTTTCGAGAACAGCCCGGAGCGCGAGGACGGCATTATCAGCGGAGCCCAAGATGCCATTGGAATCTGCATCCCGGGACTGTGCCGTCATTACTACGATAACCACTTCTGGCCAGAGAAAATTGAGACTTGCAACGACGAGCCGACATTGGTCTGGATAGAGAGTCACCTATGCATGATACCGATGGAGCCTCGCAAACCAGACTGCAATGTGACGACAGGCATGGCCATCAACAAAGCCAAAGTACAAGCGTTGGCACAAGCGGCAGACGACTGTTGGAATGCCATTATGGCTCATGACTTAAAGGCTTTTGCCCACGCTTATAAAGCTTCGTTCGAGGCTCAAACCAGTCTCTTCCCAGCCATGATACAGGGGTGTGTGCAGCCGTTTATAGACCGCTATTCGCAATATCCTGATGTTCACGCATGGAAGATGCCCGGTGCCGGGGGCGGAGGGTATTTAGCCTTGGTGGTTGAAGACGCGACACAATTCTGTAGCATCCATCCAGAAGCCATTGCAATCCATATCAGAAGACAATAAGCCGAAAACCCATGAAATCTGTAGAGAAACAATACTTGAAACCATTTGTGTTGGTTACTACCCTGTTCCTGCTGTGGGGATTGGCCAACAATATGACCGACACACTACTGTCAGCGTTTAAGAAAATCATGTCGATGAGCGACACACAGACATCGCTTATCCAATTCGCCTTCTATGGGGCTTACTTCTGTCTGGCTCTGCCCGCTGCATTGTTTATCCGCAAACACAGCTACAAGAGCGGTGTGGTGCTCGGGCTATGTCTCTATGCCGCAGGAGCCATTCTTTTTATGCCCGCAGCCAAAGCCGCCAGCTATGGGTTTTATCTTATCGCCATATACATTATGGCAGGAGGTTGTTCCGTTTTGGAGACCACGGCAAACCCCTATATTCTTTCGATGGGTTCGGCCGAGACTGCTACCCGACGGCTGAATATTGCCCAAGCCTTTAACCCAATAGGTTCCATCATGGGTATATTGTTGAGCAAGTATTTTATCCTCAGCGACATTTCTTTGTATTCTGTCTCGGGCACCTATATGACATTGGGACTGGTGCTGATTGGGATTTTGGTCGTCATGCTGGTGGTTAAAATGCCATCGGGCACACATGCCGAGGAACAGTCAACATCATTGAAAGCGGTTTTCGCCAGGCTGTGGGCTAACAAGCAATATAGAGGAGGCGTGGTGGCACAATTCTTCTATGTCGGAGCGCAAATAGGGATATGGAGTTTTACCATCCGTATTGTGATGCAGGAACTTTCCATGACCGAAGCATCAGCCTCGACAGTTTATCTCGTCTCGATTGTCGGTTTTTGCTTATCTCGATTCATCTATACCTGGCTGATGAAGTTTTATACTCCGCGAAAGCTTCTGGTGTTTGGGGCAACGATGTCGCTACTCAGCACTGTTGCGGTTATTTGCCTGGCAGGAAGCGGCTGGATATTGGTGGGCTTTCTGGTGTCTATCAGCATTTTTATGAGCTTGATGTTCCCCACCATATACGGATTGGCATTGGAAAAGGTTGAGGCAACCGAATGTGGTGGACAACAAGGAGATGCCAAGATTGGGGCTTCGGGGTTGATAATGGCCATCCTCGGCGGCGCATTGCTCACCCCGCTACAGGGTTTCTTGAGCGATAGTTTTTCTATCCACATTTCGTTCGTCGTCCCGATGGTGTGCTTTGCCGTAGTATTGGGATACGCATTGTATATTAATAAATTACAAAAAAGAAACAGGGCATGAAACGTTTTTGCCAGATGCTTGAACTTGTCAATGATAAGGAATTGATTGAAAAATATGTTGAGGTTCACGCACATGTGTGGCCGGAAGTGATGGCAGGACAACATGAAGTCGGGATTCTGGACATGCAGATTTACAGATTGGGAAACAAGGTGTTTATGATTTGCGACACGGTGGATGAGTTCGACTGGCAAAGAGACATGGCCCGGTTGGCAAAGCTACCAAGGCAAGCTGAATGGGAGGCTTATGTTGCACAATATCAAGGGTACGACCCATCGGCTCCATCAGCCTCTAAATGGCATTTGATGGATAAAATCTTTCAACTTGAATAATCGGTTTCTACTATGTATAAAAAAACAATAAACGTTCTTGCCTTCTTTTTCATGACATCTTTGATAACACTCTGTGGGTGCAACAGACACCAAAAAGCCGATATGATTGTCTACAATGCTGTTGTCTATACCGTAGACAGCGATTTTAGTCAGGCAGAGGCTTTCGCAGTGAAGGATGGCAAGTTTCTGGCAGTGGGCTCAACCCAGGATATTTTGAATCAATATCACTCCGATGAAATGCTGGACGCCCATGGTGCACCAATCTATCCAGGATTTATGGACGGACATTGTCACTTTAACAGTCTGGGGGAATTGCTGGTAAGATATGTCGATTTGGTTGGTTGCCGTTCGTTTGATGAAGTGATTGAAAGGCTGCAGGAACATGCTCAAAAGTATCCATCGGAATGGTTGCTGGGACGTGGATGGGATCAGAATATATGGCCGGGGAAAAGGTTTCCTGACAACAAACGTCTGAATGAACTATTTCCCGACAAGTATGTGGCTCTCACCCGAATAGACGGACACATGGGACTGGTGAACGACCGGTTGTTGCAATACATGCATTTCGACAGTCCCTCAGGACTGCTGCTCGACGCTCCTTACGACAGCGTCAAAGCTGCCATTCCCAAGCTCACTCCAGCTGAACATAGGAGAGCATTATTGGTAGCGCAACAGGCTTGTTTTTCCCAAGGCCTGACAGGCGTAACGGATGCAGGTCTTTCGGTTAACGATATTTTATTGTTAGACAGCATGCAGCAGAGCGGTGAATTGCTAATGAAGATAAATGCAATGCTCAATCCCGATGAGGAAAGCCTGAACTACTTTCTGCCCAAAGGCCCATTACACAAAGAGAGATTGGCTGTATGCTCAATCAAATTATATGCCGACGGAGCATTGGGCTCGCGTGGAGCACATCTTATCGAACCATACAGCGATGACCCAGGGAACTACGGCATCAAGATGTTTCCCGACGAGTATTACGACTCTATATGCAGAATGGCATATGCGGCAGGATTTCAAGTTTGTACACATGCTATCGGGGATGCTGGTGTCCGCAATATGTTGAATATCTACGGAGCGATATTGAAGGAGCATAACGATAGACGATGGCGTATTGAACACAGCCAAGTTGTTCACCCCGACGATTTTGAATTATACCATAGATACGACATAATTCCTTCTATCCAAAGCACTCACGCCACTTCCGACATGGGATGGGCCGCGGAACGTTTGGGCAGCCGAACCCGAAACGCCTATGCTTATCACCACTTGCTACAACAAAACGGATGGGTTGTTAACGGGACTGATTTCCCAATCGAAAACATTAGTCCGTTGTATACTTTTTATGCCGCTGTGTCACGTCAGGACATTAATGGAAACCCGGAAGGCGGATGGCAGACAGAAGAGGCTCTGAATCGCGAAGAGGCTTTGCGCTCAATCACCTGTTGGGTGGCGAAAGGCTACTTCGAAGAAGCGACAAAAGGTAGCATTGAGGTGGGCAAGGAAGCCGACTTTGTCATTCTAGATAAGGACATTATGATAATTCCAATCATTGAGATCCCTCAAGTTCAAATCAAACAATTATTCATTTCAGGGAAAGCCATCGAAACAAAAAAATAGGTCCACCTGTCTGACGACAGATGGACCTACATTGAGAGCAAGGCCTCGAGAACATTAAGAAGTGTGGGACGAGTGCTTGCTTGCTACTTTTTCTCGTGCTTTCTTCTCCCTTTCAGACCATTCTATTTCTGATATCTTAAGAGCCATCTCCATTATTTCACTATTCGTAGGACGAGGATGTTGATGCCAACAATGAGATTCAAATTCAGCGACAGCCATGGGGTAACGGGAATTCAAATCCTGATAATTCTGGTACAAAGAGTTCTCATAATGACCTGCCCGCTTATAAATCTCATCCATCATACCGCGCCATAAAGCCCCAAAATGAACCTTAATGCAAATCGCCCTGATAGACATAACAACCCACAACACGGCAATTGCCATATAAGAACCTCGCAACAACCAAGTACGTTTTTGAAAACGATACCCCCACGAAAACAATAATCCGCCAAAAAATGCAATTACAGCAAATAGCAAAAGTAAAGCAACTATTTTAGACCAATTAGTTTTAAAAAAACGATTCCCGTTCATACTACAAGTAATAAATCTCTATCAACTTAAATGAATATTAGATATATTATTCCCCTTTAATAAGTATGGAGCACTGCCTTCTAAAGAATAAGTAAAACAAACCATGTTTCGGCTTTTTAGGTACATAACGGGTAAATGGTATTAATCTTATATATCTTTTCCATAAAAATAGACTTTTTTGCCATTTTGACCAGTTATCCCAATTGTCTACATAACTATCACTACAAATGACATCACAAATTTTCCCTACATCTTCAAGTGATACTCTACTATTATAATATTCAGAAAGATCAACTTTCAACAATCGCTCAGAGACACGCGCTATCATTTCAAATGCTTTATCAAGATGAATAGAATGTAGCACCTCATAGGTTTCTTTCGGTCGAAGATAAGACTTATTCGAATAAATGAACATTGCTACATCTGTAATATTTCTGATAGAAATAACTTTTGAATCGACTGAATAGCCGAAATGGTTTAGCATATGCATTAATAAATAAGCTAAATTGGGGAGCGGTGAAAGAACAAAATATCCTTCAGGTTGAAGTACTGCATCCTCTTGATGATCTAAAACGTATTGACCAACTGCTTTCTTTATCTTCGTATTGGGGAATATAAAAAATTTATGATTTTCTATGCGAACATCATTAATATCAAACTCAGAATGCAATCCTGTTTCGGGAACAACCCCATTACAAAAAATCCGATTCCCATTCTCATAATTGTCATATAAATAGATATCAATATCACCACAAGAACGAGACTGTGGCTTGGGATATAACTTCGACAATCCTATTCCCTTCAATAAAAGTAAACGCATATTATTGTTTTGACATACTTTTACCATCTGCAGCAGGACCTGTTCTTGTTTTTGATACGTATCCCATATTTCTTGAGCAGACAGTCCCCAATTGATCGACTGTAGTCGTGGTGGCCGCTGACTCTGAGGTAAATTACATATGGCATCCCAGACCCAAGCTAACACACCATGTTCAACACATAAGTCCATCAACTCATCCCAATCAATAATTACATTCTCAGGGATCCTTGCATTCTTACTAAAAATAGAAGAACGAAGGAGTTCCAGCATCACTTCTATTGTGGTCATAAACTTATACAATCGAATTCTTAATGCAATCTACGATATATCTCACATCATCATCTGTGACATATGGACCTGCGGGTAGACATAGACCGACTTTAAACAAAGACTCACTCACTCCATTAACGTATGCAGGACAATTCTTATATACCGGCTGTTTATGCATGGGTTTACAAAGAGGACGAGCCTCAATCTGGGCTGCATCCAAATACATACGTAATGCCTCCACGTTGTCATTCGGCTGACAATCCGTCATAGCATAATCTACAGCATGGATAACTCCTGCTGCTCCGCCAATAGCTTTTGTAATCACCTTCTTATAAGCATTCTCCTGACCTTTTATACGAACGTCTGGGTCAAGACACATGGTACATAACCAATAATTTGAATCATATTCCTCAGAAGGAGTCTTATGAATCTTAATACCTTTTACACCTGCCAACAGTTCCTCATACATCTTCTGCACATGCTTGTGATGTCGTATATGTTCGTCCACCACTGTCATTTGTCCGCGACCAATACCTGCACATACATTGCTCATACGATAGTTATAACCAATAGTTTCGTGCTGGTAATAAGGATACGCTTCACGTGCCTGAGTCGCATACCACATAATCGTATTTGCCGATTCTTTGTCTGGACACACCAAAGCGCCTCCGCCACTGGTGGTAATCATTTTATTGCCATTGAATGATAAGATACCATACTGCCCAAATGTCCCCAACACCTGCCCGTCAAACCTGGACCCGAATCCTTCGGCAGCATCTTCAATTACAGGAATCCCGTATCGGTTGGCCACTTCCATAATAAGAGTGATATTATATGGCATACCATACAATGATACAGGCATGATTGCTTTTGGTTTCTTACCTGTCTTAGCGATTCTATCTCTAATAGATTCTTCCAACAATTCAGGATCTAAATTCCATGTATCTTTTTCTGAATCCACAAAGACTGGAACAGCCCCCAAATATGTAACAGGGTTCGCCGATGCACAGAAGGTAAAGCTCTGCACCAATACCTCATCACCTGGCTTCACTCCGCATGCAATAAGCGAGAGATGAACAGCGGCCGTTCCTGATGATAAGGCAATAACCTTCTTATTCCCCCCAACGAATTGCTCTAAATCAGCCTCAAACCCATACACATTGGGTCCCAATGGCACAACCCAGTTGGTAACAAAAGCCTCTTTCACATATTTCTGCTCCATGCCATTTTCTGACATGTGTGCAAGACATAGATATATTCTTTTCCTTTCAGACATATACTTAAATTATTACATAGTATGTATATGCAATATAGCTCTTACTATTTTAGATATCATTTTTTAGTGTAATAAGAATCACTATTTTTCTCGTTCATATAGATTATTAGTCTCTTCATAATACACACTATTCAAGATCACTTCGCCATTACATCTTCATCTTTCAATGGCTCCCACGACCCATCTTTCGCCTCAAACAATACCGTACCAGGTTCAAGGCACTCTAAATTATGCCATTGTCCCGCTGGAACATTTAGCCCTACACAATCGGTATTTGGAGCACACACCCACTCACCAATAATATTGCCCATGTCATCATAAAAGTATTCTTTCAACGAACCTTTTATCACTATCAGCGTCTCCGAACTGTTTCGATGCCGATGAATAGGCATTTTCGTCCCCGGCTCCAGTGCATTCAACATCCGCTGACTCCGATCCTCATCACTATTGCGTAAGTCATAGTTTTGTCGTAAACGAGTATTTTCTTTAGCCAAGTTCGATAGTTCTTGAAGGAAAGAATCATGTATAATCATGTTTTTATCTTATTGTTTACCATTTATATTTGACTTTTCTAATTCCGCACTTACTAATATTATCAAACTGCGCTTTCTGATAGCTCCTACAATTTAGCAAACCTCATCTGGTCAATACGCAAAATCGTGAAGTTTTGATGATTAATTAGTAATCAACTGTGAATGCTCAATAATTCAAGTTCGTTTTTAGTGTTTTTCGGGTCTATCTTGGTACTAAACCTACAATCTTTAACTAACTCAAATCAGAATGAAATCACACATTGGGTTTCCTTTCAAACAAGTAACCATATGCGTAATTCACAATCATCCTCGTCGCTGTAATATCCGAATAGATCCTGAACTTCCATCGATTCCTCCACATTCGCCCAATCATCAGCAGATGAGCCTCATCCTTATTATGACTTCCCTTATGGGTTTTGACAGACAAAATATCCTCCATCATCATCCTTTCATTATCGCTCAAATCCTTACCATGTTCAACATGGGAAGCCACTCCATCTATAGCTTTAGCAAACTTCATCAACCCAAACCTGTCACATACCGACCAGAACATCTCAATATTCTTAAGATTATCATCAGCATCTCTCAGCAAGATCCAATCGCATACATGCCTTAATGTAATACCCCCTTCAATCAAAAAATGAGTCTTAGCATGACACATAAAGAATAACGTATTGAACGACCAGTTAGGTTTATATAATTTAGATCCCTCTAATTGAGTCCCATCTTCCCTTAATAGACGCCTTAAATATCTTTCAGTATCCTTTATGTTCTTGTACCCTCTTAATCCTACACAGAATTGATGATTTTCAACATGAACACCTTGAACAGAAAAATGGGAATGCTTCGAGTCATTCCTATCCACCTTGATTCCTATCTTCTCAACGATCTGATTACCTTTCTCAAAATCCTCCAACAAACAAATATCTAAATCAGTAGAAAACCTATGAAATGGATTCTGATAATAAGAAGCAAAAGAGAACCCCTTTAGGACATATGTCTTAATACCATTCTGGGCATACAAATCTGATAATTGGCACAACAAATTCCAATGAGCCAATGACTTTTGCTCAATCACCATACTTTGTCCCATCCACTTATACTTCAACTCCTCATCTATATTGCAATCTTTCAATTCCAACATGCCGTCACAAGCAATAGCACCTACACCTTGCTTCAACGACAATTCATATACCTCTTGCCAATTAACATCATTAGGCAAAGAGGATGGTTCCTCTTTGCCTAATGCTATTCTTAATAATTGGAATAAGACCTCCACAGAAGGACTATCCCAATTCAGTACTGAGCGATTATCAACCGATGAACTCAAAAGAATTCCTTTCTCACAAATACTTGTAAAGATTAAAATTTCCGCCAGACCATTTTGTTGACGATACCCGTGTAACTCTGAATGATTTTCACCACCTTTGTCGACACATTCTCATCAACATAGTTGGGTACAGGCATGCCGTGGTCGCCATTATTATTCATATCCACAGCACATTCTACAGCTTGTAACAACGAATGCTCATCTATCCCAGCGATGAAAAAACAAGCCTTATCCAATGCTTCAGGACGCTCCGTCGATGTGCGGATACAGATGGCTGGGAATGGATGTCCAACACTGGTAAAGAAACTACTTTCCTCCGGCAATGTACCGCTATCCGACACAACAGCATATGCATTCATCTGTAAACAATTGTAATCATGGAAACCTAACGGTTCATGCTGTATCACACGACGGTCAAGTGTAAATCCAGATGTCTCTAAACGCTTCTTACTACGGGGATGACAGCTATAAAGTATTGGCATATCATACTTCTCTGCCATCTTGTTAATAGCATTGAAGAGCGACAAGAAATTTTTCTCCGTGTCAATATTCTCTTCCCTATGGGCAGAAAGAAGAATATAATGTCCCTTCTGTAATCCCAATCGTTGATGGATGTCCGATGCTTCTATTTCTGCCAAATTTTCATGCAAAACCTCTGCCATCGGGCTACCCGTGACGTATGTACGTTCCTTGGGCAACCCACAGTCTGCCAAATAACGACGAGCGTGTTCACTATAAGCCATGTTCACATCACTGATAATGTCAACAATGCGACGGTTTGTCTCTTCAGGAAGACATTCATCCTTACAGCGGTTGCCCGCCTCCATATGGAAGATCGGTATATGAAGACGCTTGGCACCAATTACACTGAGACAACTATTTGTATCTCCTAACACCAACACGGCATCCGGCTGAGTCTCCACCATAAGCTTGTAGCTCTTATCAATAATATTACCCATGGTTTCACCTAAATCAGCTCCTACAGCATCCATATACACGTCTGGGTCTTTCAACTTCAAATCCTTGAAGAACACCCCATTGAGATTATAATCGTAATTCTGACCTGTATGTGCCAACAAGCAATCAAAATATTTACGACATTTATTAATTACCGCGGCTAATCGTATAATTTCCGGTCGCGTACCTACGATAATTAAAAGTTTGAGTTTCCCGTTATTCTGGAATTGTGTCATTTGTTTCTTCTATTTAGATTGATACTATAATCTTTCAGTCTTTCTACTGCTTTGAGTAACTCCTATATGCATCTCAATCACATACAGGTAAAAAATAGATGGCTTATTCGGATTATAAACCTCGTTACAATACATGAAGAAAGCCAACTGCTCTTGGCTTTCGATATCGAAGCGGAGAATACCCTGTTTTTAAAATACCTTAAAAAACACTTCTGCCATCATTTACTGGACTGGAAGGAAATATGTATCCGGTTTCTCCGGATTGAATATTTCGTTACAGTACATAACCGTCACTAAATTCTCCGTATCACTCAAATTAATAATATTATGCGTATAGCCTGGAAGCATGTGTACACATTGGATATCATCACCGCTAACCTCAAACTCGATAACTTCATCGGAGTCTATCCTACGTTCTTGAATCAAACCATGACCCGAGACCACAATGAAAAACTCCCATTTAGTATGATGCCAATGTTGCCCTTTAGTAATACCCGGCTTACTAATATTAATACTCACCTGACCGCAATTGAGTGTATGCACCAACTCAGTAAAAGAGCCACGATTATCAACATTCATCTTCAAAGGGAACGCCACCTTCTCCTTCGGCAGATACGAGAGATACGTGGAGTATAACTTCTTGGCAAACGAGCCAGCAGGAATCTCAGGAATAGTAAGCGTCTTAGGCTGTGCAGCAAACTCATGCAACAAATCGACGATTGCGCCCAATGTTATCTTATGTGTAGTGGGCACATAGCAATATCTTCCATCCTCCTGTGGCAAGACATCTAAACCCTCGAATTCGCAATGATGTTCCTCCCCTTTCAGACAGGACATCATCTCTGCCACCAAATCATCAATATACAGTAACTCCAGTTCTACTGATGGGTCATTGACTGTGATTGGCAAATCGTTAGCGATATTATTACAGAACGTAGCAACTGCACTGTTGTAGTTAGGTCGACACCATTTACCAAAAAGATTCGGGAAACGATATACCATCACCTTGGCACCGGTCTCCTTGCTATATTCAAAAAACAACTCTTCACCCGCTTTTTTGCTACGCCCATACTCACTATTACCAAACCGACCTGTCAGCGAAGCCTGCTGGGAAGAACTCAGCATTACCGGACAAGTATTACGATGCTTCTTCAATGTATCAAGCAATACAGAGGCAAAACCAAAATTACCTTCCATAAATTCAGAAGTCTCTTTCGGACGATTCACCCCTGCCAGATTAAACACAAAGTCACACTGACTACACCACTCTTCCAGCTCATCTTGCGTATTACCTAAATCATATTCAAATACAGCTTCTATTGGTTCCTTCAGATTCCAACACTTAGACTTGCCTTCTTTAATATTATTTAATTCAGCACAAAGGTTTTTCCCAACAAACCCCTTGGCTCCTGTTACTAATATCTTCATCGTTATGAAAAAATCTATAATTCCTTAGTCATTCTGCAAAATCCACAGAAAAACACTTCCCTATGAATTTTCCATGCGAAAAAGAATGGAAATAAGCATGATTCTTATTTGGCAAGATTCCCTACTCCACTCAACTCATTCTGGATATACTCCAACGAAGCAATCTTGGCCTTTGTCTCTTCAAGATTCAGCCGTTTTGTATTATTAGAATTGAATTCCTCTATAGTAACCCGTTGTGTATCTCCCTCTCTAAAAAACTTGTCATAATTCAAATCACGGTTGTCAGCAGGCACACGATAAAAATCACCCATATCCACTGCCTTTGCGCATTCTTCTTTGGTAAGCAAAGTCTCGTACATTTTCTCGCCATGACGAATACCAATGACACGGATTTCCTCTTTCTTTCCTCCAAACAATTCACACACTGCTTCTGCCTGAGTCTGGATTGTACATGCTGGAGCTTTCTGCACCAAGATATCCCCATTCTCACCATGCTCGAAAGCGAAAAGAACTAGGTCAACAGCTTCGTCAAGCGACATAATGAAACGTGTCATTGATGGCTCTGTCAACGTGATGGGATTTCCATTGCGAATCTGGTCAATCCAAAGTGGAATCACCGAGCCTCGCGAGCACATCACATTACCGTATCGCGTGCAGCAAATCTTTGTCTTCCCGCTGTAGCGACTCTTAGCCACTGCCACTTTTTCCTCAATAGCCTTGGTGATTCCCATGGCATTAATAGGATAGGCTGCCTTATCCGTCGAGAGACAGATAACCGATTTTACCCCACTTTCAATAGCAGCGGTTAACACATTATCCGTACCAATTACATTGGTGCGGACGGCCTCCATCGGGAAGAACTCACACGACGGCACCTGTTTCAGTGCTGCAGCGTGGAAGATGTAGTCTGTTCCTGGCATTGCACTGCGACAACTCTCTAATGAACGTACGTCTCCGATGTAGAATTTGATTTTATGTGCCACATCAGGGTATTTTACCTGATACTCATGGCGCATATCATCCTGTTTCTTCTCGTCTCGCGAGAAAATACGAATTTCTCCAATATCCGTACGAAGAAACCTTTTCAAAACAGCGTTACCAAAGGAACCCGTTCCTCCAGTAATCATCAAAATTTTATCTTTAAAAATACTCATGCCCCTAAATCACGAATTAATAATTTCAACAAAATTACTAAGGATATAGTCAACATCCTCATCCGATAACCTTGTATGCAAAGGAAGCGTTATCTCGTTCTCAAATAAATGAAAAGCATTCGGATAATCCTTGATATCGAATCCAAGATTCTTATATGCCGTCATCATTGGCAATGGCTTATAGTGAACATTACACGAAATCCCCCGCTCTGCCATTTGCTCAATAACCTGGTTTGTTTCTGAACGAGTCTTTCCAAGAAGTCTCACTAAATATAAATGACCCGAAGAACAAAAATCAGACCCTTTATGATTCATCAATGCCACCGTACAGCCACTTAATACTTCATTATAACGTTCAATAATTTGATGGCGGCGAAGCAGCATTGAGGGATAACGTTTCATTTGAGCTAACCCTATTCCAGCAGTAATATCGGTCATATTACACTTATACCATGGGCCAATGATATCATACTCCCAAGCCCCCAATTTTGTTTTAGCCAAAGCATCCTTATTTTGGCCATGTAAGCTATATAACTGGGACAAACGATATAGATATTCATTCCATGTCTCACCAGTAATCAATGGCACTGCCGTTGTCTTATCCATCACTACAGGCGACTCACCAAAAGGCAAATTCCATGTAAGCGCACCGCCCTCGGCAGTGGTAAGATTCTTTACAGCATGGAAACTAAACGAAGTAAAATCAGCAATTTGACCACACATCTTGCCATGCCATTGTGCTCCAAACGCATGTGCACCATCAGCCAAAACAGCTATTCTACCTATAGCTTTCTGAATCTCATTATGAGGATGAAATAGATGCCGTTTAGACTCTATTATCGAAAAAATCTTCTCGTAATCGGCCACGATACCACCCAAATCAACAGGAAGAATAACCTTTGTTTTTTCCGTAATTGACTCGGCCATCTTCGCATAATCCATCTCCACAGAGCCTTCCTGTGAATCCACCAACACCAATTTGGCACCTACATGTTGAGTAACCGATGCCGATGCTGTATAAGTATATGCCGGCACTATTACTTCATCTCCAGCCCCCACACCAATAAGGCGTAAAGCCATTTCCATGGCAGCCGTAGCTGAGTTAAGACATACTGTCTTATTTACTCCGATATACTCAGATATTTGGCGCTCAAACTCCTTTGTCTTTGGTCCCGTCGTAATCCAACCTGACAATATAGCCTCACTTGCCAACTTGGCCTCCTCCTCACTCATATCAGGAGGAGAAAAGGGAATGTTACGTAAACTTCTATTCATCTTTCTTTACTTTTTCTATATTCTGACACGACTGATTTAATCACCTCCACATACTTCCGTGTCCCCACCTCACGGGTAAGGTTCTCCAAAATAAACTGTCTTCCGTTCCTACCCATCTCCGCACACCGTTCTGGATGCTGCGACAAGTCTTCTATAGCAGCCACAAATCCCTCTAAATCTCCAGCTTTCGTATAAACGCCACAATTGTTGTTCTCCACAATCTCCTTTAATTCTCCCTCATCGAAATTAGCTAACACCGCCCTGCCTGACGACATGATGCTCCATGTCTTACTGGGCATGGCCGCTCCGCCAAGACCAGACTTGCAGGCCACTATACATACATTACCCAAGCCATACACCTTGGCCACCCTCTCATAGGGTTGCAGAGGCAATATCTTCAGATTATCCAACTGTTCCTTAGCCTTGATAGCCTTGATATCGTCTTCCAGGCCGCCTTTACCAAAAATGATAAACTCAATTTTTTTATTGTCTTTCAGTCTTTGAGCTGCATTGACGATGATTTCAATGTTCTGTGCATTGCCCAGATTGCCGGCATATACCACCCTGAACTTGTCCCTGCTGATGCCAAACTCCTCAAAGAGCTCATTTTCTTCATCCTTCACAGGGGTGATGGCGTTTTCGTCCACCCAGTTGTAGATGACCTCTATCTTCTCTTCCGGCACGCCTTTGGCCATGATGTTGCGCTTAAAGTCCTGCGAGATGACGATGACTTTGTCCGAATTGCGGTAGGTGTAGTTTTCTATACAGCGACCAATTTTCCATAAGGACGAACCCTCATGGGTCATCCCTGTGCCGATAAGAGAGTCGGGAAAAATATCCTGTAGGTTATATACAAAAGGAACTTTCTTTAGTTTTTTTAGCACCCCGCCAAGAATCCCTTGTATTGGAGGAGTAGAGGCTAAATAGATACAATCAACGTTTTTTTCATATAAACCTCTATTGAATTGTTTTATCCAACACAACGTGTAGCGAAGAGCTCTTAAAATAGGATTCTTCCCTTCTGAATACATAGAAAAACGATTCACCAACATTTTTTCACCATACATTTTTTCATGACGGTGCCTTTTTGAACAATATGTTCTTCTTTCTTCTCTTGTAACACCTCTACACGGAGTCGGAACGTACACGATAGTGTCAAAACCAGCATCAGCAAAAGCCTGGTTTCTTTGATCATTCAATGATGAACTGGCCGCTTGTTCAGGGAAAAAGTATGCAGGTAAATATAGAACTTTCATTATGATAGACTTTTTTCCATTATCAACTCCTTAAAACGGATTGATTGTTTCGCACCTGTTTCAACAAAGCCATGATGGCGATAGAAACCTATTGCTCCTTTACTCCTGACATATACATCCAAACAAATCTTTGAACATCCTTTTTGGCGAGCAAAATCTTCCATATAACGAAGGTTCCTCCCGCCGATACCTTTTCCTTCAAATTGTGGCAAAGTGGCAATCTTACGGACATACAAATTCCCTTCTTTGTTTACATACATCTGAAAAGTACTCGTGTATTCATTGACATCATTATCATGAACCAAGACGACTGTCTTTGTTTCACAATCCTTTTTGATGGCCCTGCGTGGATAGAATGGAATCCAATGAAACAAACCTTTTTTCGCCAAGTTATAGCCGCATTTACGAAGTATCCTAAAGATGATATCTATACTCTTACCATCTGAAGGATTCACAATAAAATACTCTTCTGACATCATCAATTTGTATAAAGGTTTTCGTGTTTGAAAACAGTGGCTATTGTTCTAAAGAATATCTTCAAATCCAAACCAAATGAAACATTATTAGCATACCAAGCATCTTTCAATCTCTTTTCTCTCACAGAAGCAGCATTCCGATAATATGCTTGACAATAACCCGTTAGGCCAGGAACCACCTTCGTTTTGTCTTTTTCATCCTCTAAATAGGTATCAACAGATTCCCAGTCACCTGCTCTTGGTCCAATAATACTCATCTCACCTTTGATGATATTCAATAACTGAGGGGTTTCGTCAAGACTGGTTTCTCTCAAGAACTTACCCACCTTGGTAACACGTGGATCATCAGCGGCATTATATGTTCCTCCATCCTCATTTCGCAAATCTGGTGCATTTACCTTCATTGATCGAAACTTATACATGCCAAATTTCTTGAAATTCTTCCCGACTCTTGCTGATTTATAAAAAATAGGACCACCGTCATCTATTTTTATCGCAATAGCAATAGGTATGAAAAGTAAACACCAAAAGGGTAATGCTATCAACGAGCAAACCAAATCAATGAGTCTTTTAAAAAAGTATCTATACATAATTATCCTCTAATAATCTTACTATCAACTATTTTTTTCGTTTCTTGTGCCTTTTCTACCGCCTCATTCACATCTATACCTGTGGCCACCACATAGCCACAGCCATCAAGGTTTGTGTGATATTCATTGATGGTGTCACCCACGTGCAAGTGATGCTCAATAGTGACATCATATTGTTTGGCGATCTGCTCAAAATCAGGCAAGGCTTTAACAATACCAGGTGTGAGCGCCAATAGCTTTGTAGCCACAGGTTTTGGCTCATGCAGAGGAGTATAATCAGTGGCATCACCCACAGCAGCACGAATCATGTTGCCCATATAATCCACGCCTGTACCTATTGGGATAATGTGCGACCCTATTAGGTTACCACCCATTCGAGCCCCCACGTCCACAATATGTACATCGCCGCTTTCACTCAATAGCAAATCCATATTGACTGATCCATGGTTGACTCCCAAGGCGACCAAGGCCTTATGGACACATGACTTGATTTTCTCTTCTATTGCTATATGAAGTCCGGAAGGAATGGCATGGCCAAGTTCTGCATAATAGGGTGGCAGGGTCATATCTTTTTGCATCACTCCTAAAATGTGGATTTCACCATTGTCCACAAACGACTCCACGCCATATTCCTTACCCACTACGAAAGGCTCAGCCACTGCACGATGAGTGATTGACCCATCCATAGCGAACTTACACGCCTTTTCAAAGTCTTCTGCCCTGTCCACACGCGAAGCACCACGGCTGCCAGAACCGTCGCATGGCTTCATCATGACAGGGAACTTCACTTGTGGCAAAATCATTGAAGCCTCTTCAAGCGAATTGATTTCAAACGAGTAACCCGTATCATCAGCCTTGGCATCGAACAAGCACTTGCGCACTGCAGCTTTATTCTTGATACGCTTTGCAGCTTCATAATTGATGCCTGGCAAGCCCATTTCTTGCGCAATGCGGCTCATGGTCAGCACACTGAAATCGGTGGCCGCCGTCAACACACCGTCAACCTTATGTTCCTGAGCATATTTGAGACAGGCATCTTCATCCACGATGTTAATAACAGCATAATCATCCGCCAACTGGAATCCCATGGCATTAGGGTCGGCATCAAGAACGAGTACACGATAGCCAAGCTGTTTGGCTTTTTTTATGACAAAACATTGGAGGAAGCCTCCTCCGAGCATGAGTAGGGATTTCATATATTGATTACTACTTCTGACTATGTCGAACAGACAATTAAAAAAGTTGGTATATCTTTTGCAAATCTTCTACCTCTCAACCAAATCTTCTAACCTCAAATCCTCTCTCTGGAACAACTCCAAATTATCCTTCAACTCATCCTCCGTCCAATCCCACCACCGCATTCCTTGCAACTTGTCTATAATATCTTGAGAAAACCGATATTTTATGACTTTAGCTGGCACCCCCCCTATCACCGCATAAGGTGGCACGTCCTTGGTTACAACAGCACCCGCTGCAACTACTGCACCGTTACCAACAGTAACACCGCCAAGAACCAAAGCATGGGAACCTATCAGCACATCATTGCCAATGATAGCCTTTTTCATAGGAGAAGCATTGACATCTTTATCTGTCCACTGATACTTTGTTCCATTATGCGCCTCGGTAAAAATAGGCGATGTGGAAATCTGATTGGTATTGTGACCACCCATACCTATACGGCAATGGTCAGATATGGAACTAAACTTTCCAATATCAGCATTTTCAACATCTGTGTTAGCACTAATATAAGTATATGCTCCAACCTTGCTGCCTTTTATTTTCACCCCTCTATAAATGGTTGCCCTGGCATCAATCTCATTGTTTGATGAAACAAATGCCAAACAAGAAATATGAGGATTGAACAGGTTCTTGATAAAGCCTGTGACGAAATGAAACTTGCTCATAATAAATGTCTCTTTAATACTTCCAATTGGTAATAAGGTGTCCAGTTATTATCAATTTCTGCCATGCATGCTTGACGCACTGCACCACGTTCATCAGCCTTTGATTCAAACCAAAGGCTTATTTTTTCTGCTAATGAATTAATATCTCCATATTTGAAAAAGGTTCCTGTTTTACCTTCTTTGATAGCCTCAAACTCAGGCATTTGATATGAAAAATCATCATGTGTCAATACTGGTGTGCCAAAGACCATCGTGTGCATGGCAGTAAGACCAACATTGCCTGGCGACACACAAAGATCGGCATTATAAATCATATCACCCAACACTTTTTCATCATAGCAAGGTCCATAAAACCATACATTTTCTTCAAGTCCCAATTGTCTCGACAGACCTTCAAGTTCGTCTTTTTTTTCGCCACCCCCAATAAGGGTCACATTATAGTTTTGACCTCGTTCCTTAAGCAAAGCTATAGCTTTGAAAATCATATCCAACTTTTTTATGGGGGTTAAACGCCCTACAAAAAACAAATTAGGATAACTATTGCCAAAATGCTCTCGATAAATGGGTTTAGGTTCTAATTGTTTTCTGATAGCAATTTGCTTATCGTAATCTAAAGAATTATGGATAACGAATAATTTCTCTGGATCAAATCCTGCCTTTACCATAAGGTCTCGTGCAAAATAACCATACAAAAATATTCCTCCGTTAGGTAGTTTGAACAATGCTTTTTTTATTATTTTTTCTAAACCCGATTCTTTTCCATACCAACCATGACTCCAGAAAAAAACTTGTTTCTTTGGGTAAAACAATCTTGCCTTAATGCAAAACAACCATGTACTCAAGGATTTTGTTTCACCCAAAAGGATGAACGTATCATAATTCTCGCGTAATAAGGGTATCACACCCGACTGATACTTCCAACCACCCAAATATTTAGTATCAACCTCTTTTACCGATCCTTTCAGTAAAGAGTAATCCATTTTCTTGATATCGTCATTCTTTTTGCCAAAATACCAATCACAATCAAAGACTTGATCCATCTTCACAAAAACCGATTGACGATAATGAGCTGCATAATTATAGATAACACAAAGTTTCATATCATATTGAGGTTAATATGTTCTTACATTAATTCTTCATACCACCGTTGACATCAAATAATTACTATCTATAATTCAAAGTAACCCACTTCAAAACATTGTTTTTATAATAGCCATTATTTATTTTTAATCATTCTTTCTTCAATAAACTGCAAAATTCTATCTGCTCTCTGATCGATTGTAAGACTTTCCGCTTTTTTCAAAGCACCTTTAGCCAAATCCATACGTCTATCAATATTATCATGCATGATGTGAATTGCATCAGCAATCTCGCCGATATTGTTGGGATTAACCATAATGCTATTAGTTTCATCCAGCACATCCCAATTAAATGGTAGATTGCTACTCACAATGGGAAGTCCACAAGCCATAGCTTCTATCACAGCATTGCAACATCCTTCATGCAATGTAGGCAAAACAAAACAATCGGCCGCACCAAGATAAAACGGAACTTCTTCATGAGACAAAACCCCTTTGAATAAGATTCCTTCGCACTTGGGTTCTTGCTCCCCTTTCCCAATAAAGATGCTTTTCACCCCACCTATTTGGTTGATAGCTTTAGCCACTCGTTGCGGACCTTTGCGCTCATTAAACCAGCCAACGAATGCGACGATGAACTCATCCTGTGGCAATCCAATCTGCTTCCTGCATTCTTCTTTATCACGTTTGTGAAACAACTCCGAATTAACTGCATTAGGGAACACGTTACATTTTTCAGCTGTGGCCAGTCCTAACCGAATACTTTCATCACGATTTTTACCAGAAACACAGATTACACCACTAACATAATCACTGAACTCTTTCATGTTGGACTTCGGAGAAAACATCTTGCTAATCTCGCTTTCACCCGAAGCCACGAAAAGTGGAATGTTGTTTGCTTTAGCAAATTCAAAACCATCATATCCCGCGCTCCAAAAGTGGCCATAGATAGCATCAGGCTTGATGGGCAACATACGAAATGCCCGTTTCACTGCCCATTTATGGAACCATGATGATGGATAGAATCTTCCAATGTGCCAATTGGAAAAAGAAAGATAACCTGGACGATAAACTGTCACTTTTCCTTTGCCTTGAACGTATTCTTCTTTCGCATAAGAAAAACGTCTATAATGAGTCATATTAAAAGGAGCTAACACGTGACAATGATGACCTTTCTCTGCGATAGCATCTACAAGTTGTTTCACAAAAGCAAATGATGATGTATCATGCTTACCCGGATACATATATGTAATAAAACAAATATTCATATGCTTGAAAATACAAATTTACTGTATTGTTGTTGGTAATTTGATTTTATTTCCAAAATACAAATCTGATTCGGGAAGTCGGTTGCTATCAAATCCACTGGCAGGAAAAAAGGTTATTTCACCAAAGTAAATCTTGCCATTGATATTATACAGGTCAACTCTTGCAAAAGGCAAACCTTTTGATAATTGAGATGCCAACTCAAACATTTTATCCATTCCCAATGGTTTTGGTAATGAAAAACCTTCTGGAGCTTCTTTCCCTCTTTTGTTTAAACGACACAGTTTCCATTCTCTATCAAAAAAATAAAACTGCGGGTGGCCACTATTCCTTTCGATACAGACCAAAACAACATCCGCACACCCGTCAAAACAATAAAATTTATAATCTGTCGGATCATCTCCCAGGAATTCTTCAGCAAATATTTTTCTATTGACATGTCGGTAAGGCCATTCGCCTAGTGATTTAGAGATATCGCTTTTTAATGATTTTTCAAGTTTTTTTCTAGCCTCTCCTTTTAAAAGTGAGTCTTTATCTTTACAAATAACGACCCCAGTATTCCCTCCACTATGATTAGTCTTTAACACAAATTGATTAGGCAACTTATCAAAATCGATATTGTCAAAATGATCCCATACGCCTATGGTAGGAATAATATATTCATCACCGATTATATTAGCGACATGTTTTTTTACCAAAACCTTATCAACCATAGTAGTATATTCTGGTTTTCGATTGTAAAGTTTTAACCATTGAAGTTTTTCATTCATGGTCTTAGGTGAATTAAGATTCAACTTTTTACCCATCTTTAATCGATATAAAAGCTTAAGATAAGTCTTTTCCGAAAAGAACATTACGCTATGCTGTAATAATGCTATTGCTATTGAGTTTAATTTGCGCATGTTGTATATTTTATTAATAATCAAGAACCAAAGCTACCATTTTCTTTTGATTCAGTAAATGAACCAGTGTCCAAATACGTTGCCAAAGCGAATCCTAAAGGGCAGGTTGAATAGATTTGAATTGAGGAGTACGACATTGAAACAAAAGATTTTGCAAAATAAATAATAAAAAACAAACTTAGGATCAAATAACATGTTGTGTTTTTCTTTGACCTACGCAGTGTTCTATACATTATTATCCAGTATGTAAGATATAAGACAATCATCCAAAAACCATTATTGATTGCAATTTCTAGCCAATCATTGTGGGCATAAACCCCATAAAGCCGATAAGTGGCAACTGCTCCATTACCAAACATAAGTAAAAAAGGATTTGTTTCACTCAAATAACCATTAAGTAGATTTCCATAAATCCTATCTCTTCCGCTCGAATCTCCTTCAAGAGTTTGTTCTAATCTTACATTAAAATAATCACTAAACACCAAAAGTTTTTGAATATAATATACGGCAAATACCAATAATACTATTGTCAAAAGGTTTCTTAATAATTGTTTGTTCGATTTTCGGTAAGTAATATTCTGCACATAAAGCAACCATAAAAGGGCTATTATTCCTATGATAATTGCTCCACGTTTCATACCCAAAAGAACATATATCATACAAACTCCGATTATTGCATATTGAACAATTGGTTTTTTGTAATATAAAGGAAAGAGTGGAAATAAAGAAAGTAACACATAACCCATGTTGTTGGTTGTCTCTTCACTATCTCTACCAGCTTCAGCAATCGCTGCCAATGCTTCTCTGCGAAATCGATAGAATTGCGCAATACCAATAAGCAAAAAAACCACCCCCCATCGTCTTATAACAGATTCATCTAATTGTCCTTGTCTTGCAAAAACATAAAAAGGAAAAACCGGAAGAAGCGCACAATAGATGTTTTTTAAATAAATGTAACTTCTTCCCCCATCCCCAATTATAATATGTATTACACCATATACTGTCCAAATTAAGATTAAGCAAGATAACATCTTTAATACATTCGGTATTTTATATCTATTGTTAGCAAATAAAAAGTAATAAAGCGACACTATCAACAAAACTGCCAATAAAAACCTGGAGATAACGCTCCCGCTTGAGTATAAAGTACCTTGCAAATAGTACAAACACCAAAGCGCGATGTATATGTTACATGCTTGATTTTTCATTTATGATTCAAATTGACTTTTTTTGCACTTGATTTAACCACCATATTAATTTATCTCTATGGGCCTCACAACATATATAATCATTTGCTTGAAGAATTCTTCGTTTTGAAACAAATGATGGTAACCAACCGCGTCGTTTACATCCCAAATAAAACCTATTCCAAATTGGCTCTAAAACATCTCCATAATTTTTAGCGTTGTTGATATAATATCTTTCGGTTTCTTCCAAAAGTTTATTGTTATCAATAATAATCGCATTCAGTTCTTTTAGCTTTGAATCAAACGTATCAACAGGAAGGATTTTAATGGTAGCAGTATTAGCACATTGTCGATAAGGAATTATTGAATAATCCAAACGATTGTCCATTGAAAATAATACCATAAACCCTTCTGTCCAAATTCCATCATGTCTTTTGGGACTGTCAAAACAGAAATTGCCAAGACCATAAAAAATAGGTTTACCTTTATACTCTTCGTAACCACTGAAGCAATGCTGATGATGATTTACTACTGCATCCGCTCCAGCATCAATAAAGAAACGATACGTTTCTACCATTCGCAATGAGGGCAACTGAAAATGTTCGTGACCTCCGTGAACAATTACAATGACATAATCCGCTTTTGAACAAGCTTCTTTTATTGCATAGTATTGTTGTATAGGGTTAAGAGGGTTACTCCCTGCCGTCGTGTCAGAAGCAATGGAAAACTCGTGCTCACAACAATTGATAATAGCCAATGTCTGACCATCAATCTGTTTATATAGAATTCTTGAAGCCTCCTTCAAATTATTGCCACCACCAACAAAATCAATCGAATACCCGTCACAAACTGCCAATGTATTGGCAACACCTTCGTCCCCATAATCATAAAAATGGTTATTTGCCAATGTAACACAATCGAAACCAGCATATTTTACTGCTTCCATTCCTTTTTCTGAACAACAAAGGTTAGGTCCAACCTTTGATATGGACTTTTCACCACCTTTTACTACAGGACATTCAAAATTTACAATTGAATAATCGGCAGATTCAATAACAGATTTTACCTCTCTTAACGCTTTGTCAAATTCTCCATGCTCAAAATCACTCTTTACACGATCACATGGACAAAAATCACCCGCAACTAATATCTTCATAGCACAAAAATTTAGTATCAGACTACATATTTTAAACCATTATTTCCAATAATACGCCCCCCCATGATATGGATGTCTCTGATCTTCAGGAGGTAGTTGCATATAGTCTCCAAAACAATGGGTCAAATACTCATGATATCTTGCCATTGACTGATAAGTATGACCCTCAAACTTCACATCCTCAAAACTATCAAACACATCAAAATCCATAATATTGACACGACGCACCGAACCTGCGTGAAGATAGTTTTTGGCCGTATCATAAGGATAGCTGTTAAGAACAACATCATGGAACTGCCGTATGGTAGATTGGAATCCTGGAACAATTGCAAAAGGTAACCGCTTGATCAGTCTGTTTCTTCTCGCTATCAATTTCAATCGTTTTTTATATAATGGAGCAAGGTCTTTCAAAAACTGCTGAATCTCTTCTTCCGTATCAGGCATACCGACAACGGGATATAAATCAATATTTACACCATACGATTTCTCAAATAATCCGGTTTTATTATAAGTTGGCAAAAAACAAATTCGTGAAAAATGGTATTCATAATGGGGCTCCGTATCAATATCCACGTAAGCCAACTTATTGGATCTGAATTCTTTCTTGAACCGCAACATGTCAGGAAGAGGCATAATCAAATCCACATCATCGTCCCAAGGAATATAACCCTTATGACGGATAGCACCTATCAACGTCCCGAATGCAAGTGAATACTTAATACCATTGGTTCGACAAAAGGCATCAATTTCATCCAACATTTCAAGTTGAATCAATTTACGTTCTTCTAAAGTTATAGGTTTCTTTTTCATCTAAATATTTACTTATGATAAATGACCTTTTTTATTTTAGCTTTTAAATATGTAATCAACATTCCGCTCTTGAACTTTTCATAAGGTTGTGGGTCTTCATCATCTTGAATCATCCTACAATCCGCTTTTTTTATCAACCGTCGATAATTATTCCATGACCGGAACCCTCCCGTCACATCATCAAAAGCCACTCGCTCATTGACATAACAATATCTATTAACAAGTTTAGTATTCAATGTTTTGATGTCTTTACCTTGAGACTGAAAAATCTGAAATGCGGGTAAGTTTACTCCAGCTTTAAACACAGCATAACCATAGGCTGCAAACCTAAGGTTCAACTCTACAAAATACAACTCCCCATGGCTTTCCACCAAATCAATATTAAATAAGCCTGATAGATGGATATGCTTAATAAAATGTATAATCTGTTGTTCTAACGATTCATTTAAGTTAAAGTCATTCACCCTTCCAAATGCTGAAACGCCTTTATGTCCACCATGCCCACCATCAAGGAGTTCAACAACACCTGGCAGCACTACTGTTTGGGAATCACTATAACCAATAATACCAAAATCCTTTTCAATTTCAATGAACTCTTCTATCAACAAAGGAGAAGGGTTTTGTTTTGCCACTACTTTTAACCATTCAGTCAAATCTTGTTCAGAATTGCATTTCCTTTGTAGTTGTTTAGCACTGTGATAACTGAGTCTTCCTTTCACATAACAGGGATATTTTACACCTTCGGGAATAGTATATTTTCCTTCAATACAATTAATCGGCCAAGCCTCTGCCACATTGAATCCAAAAGCCTTGGCTAACTCCTTTTGCCGTGATTTGTCCATTAATTCTGCTATTGCGCCTGCTTTGTTGTCGATATTTGCAAAGCAGAAATACTCTCGAATTCGATCTTGAATTGAATCGATTAAACAGGCGGAGTCATCATCAACCGAAAGAAGGACAGGCCTTTCGTTTTCAACCCGGCATTGATCCAAAAGAATTCTGGCTAAACCTTCAGCATCAAACTTCTTTGCAAAAAGCCAATGGTCAACATACTTTGAATACGAGTCAAGTGTTCGGAAAGGCTTTTCCGGAAGTTGAGAAACCATGTTAATAACAGTTACCCTGCATCCCTCAATCTTTCCCACGCAACGAATTAAGCTTAAACGGGTGGCAGGATTGCTACCTAAGACAATGACACTCTGTGACATGAAATCAACCATCGTTTAAGGAAAAAAAAATCTCTTTTATAATAACACTCACTTTCTAAAATCTTTTGACCGCGCCTTTTTGTGGGTCAATTTTGTATCGGAACTTGGTAAGTGTTTTTGAAAGAACAAATCGCAGTTTAATATACAGCGATGAATAAGGACATTTATCTATCCACTTCGCTCTAACTATATTAAAATGGTCTTTACAGACTTTCATGGCAACAAAATGATAACCCTCTTGTTTTGATATCTTTAACATTCTGGCATTCATTTCATTAGTGTCTCTTGTTAGAATACTCAAACCTAATTGTTTTGCGGAAGTTTCTGCAAGTTGATAAAGAGACCTATAAATGCCTTTTCCCCCATATTCAGGAAGAACAGCACCGTAACACAAATAGCCGTATTCACCAATATTATACCACTGCTTGCCATTTTTTTTAAGAAGCGCCAATGTGCCCACAACATGCTCCCCATCCATTGCCACATACATTTTCCCTTCATTTTCAATCTCTTTTGCAATCTCTTCTCCTGACAATGTTGGCTTTCTCATGTAGATGCCATTAGCTCTGTTTTGGGCATGCGCATTAACAAGAACTTTACGTATTTCATCCCATGAAACCCATTCGGGTTTTTCAATAATCTGTATTTCAGAATTCATTTTAAATTTATTTTTGAAATAATAGCGTCAAACATGAAATTTGGTGTTCGGTCTCGGCCATAGTTCTCTAATAATTCTTTCCGTATGTTCGCCCATTCCGGATCCAAAAGCCGACTGACTTAATCCTGGTCCAACATTAAACTCTATTAATATTGGTTCGCCGTTTTCCTCAATGGCCACATCCCATCCCACAATATTTAAAAATGGAAGTCTATAATGTAATCTCTTTACAAAATCTATCGCTTTGTCATACGACGGAATCTGATAGCCTTCCAGTCTAATGCCTGTATCAGTTTGTTCAATATTATCACTTCCAACTTTTCCAAAAGAGAACTTACCAAGTCTACCTTCTGGATCAATCGTAGTACTTAATCCACCAGCACTTTGGTTATCAACCACTTGATTTAATCGTCCAATACGGACAACTGAATAGATAATCAAGATTTCCATTCCTGAACGATAAGATAATATCCTCAATGTGTTCAAAGATGTGGGATTCAGTGCGGCCATATCCTTATGTTGACGAACCCTATTCTGTATCAAAAAGTTCTTTTTGTATTCTTTGAATAACTGACTGACAGGTTCTCCTTCGATGTTAGTAATGCCATCTTCTACTGAAAAAAGCTGAACGCTTTTCCCTTTTGATGCTCTTGAAGGCTTGATGATGACCTCTTTCAAATTCTGACAGCGCAACACAGCTTCTTCCTTAGAAACAGGTTCGTTTTCAAAATAATAATAACCATTAATATTTTGAAGAACGGCATGTGCAATGTTCTCTCCAGGAAAAAGCAATTCGGTGAAGTTTTTATCTGTGTAAAAAGCAAGTAACCGAGAGTCATTCGCCTTAGGCAACAAATCACCTAGATACAATGTAGAAGGAATATAATACTTTGAGAATATTCCATTTCGAGAATAAAAATACTCATGCATATACAATGGTATTTTCTTCCCAATAGCATTGAGATAAAAGTCTTGTATTTCTTTCTTTTGTTCTTTCGTTAATCTGCGACGATTTTTAAGATACTTGAATTTTCGAGTTATCTCTAATTTCTTCTTTCGCATTTCACGGGCTTTTTTATATCGCCAAACTACTTGTCTTAATGGATTCATGTTTATAATAATAATTTAACCATTTGTAAAATAACAATATTGAATCTTAAAATTTGGGGTGTTGTTTTGAGGGTGACTATATACTTATCGGCACAAAAATGCTTCTAAATTATTGTGTTTTGTTAAGATTAGTAAAAAAAGTAAATGATAGCTATGTATAACACAAATCATCGACAATCAGTTTTCTGAAGCGAATTTGGAATTGTCATGTATATATATAGTTACCATTATATATCTTAAATAAATCAAACAAAATACAGCTGTGAAAACAAATTGTTATTAAACTTCATTCCATGACAATAAATGATAATTCTCGGAAACTTTAAGTGAAGAGAGTTGATTATACATAGGTTGTCTAGCATGTTTAAGATAAGATGGACTATCGTCAAGAAAAACGCCTTTTTTATAATTAGGATGACAATACAGCTCTATCACCTCATATTCATTGAATAAGTGCTTTTTTGAAAGATAATAATCAATATTTGTAGCAGGAACACATCTCACTCCCAAATTCCAGCTTATTATGCGAAATAACCGATATTTTAGGTCATCCTTTTGTTGCAATCCAATATAGCGGACAGATTGTATATTATATTTTTTAGTGAACAACTTTAGCGCGAATGAGACAGGCCATGTCAAATTGTACCATAAATGAAAGTCGACATGTTTGTAATCAGCTTTCCCGTTTGTTACTTCCTTAAATTTTTCATATTGAGCTATCATTTCATGATAAACGATTCTCCACTTTCTGATATCAGAAAATTTGTGTGGCAATCCTTTGAACTTTTTAAACTTACCATCTTCGCAAAAAAAAGAATCGTTCCTCATAGTCTCAGTAAGAGGAATGTCCTCGGGATCCTCATCTTTTAAACTCGTTGAAAAATTTATGTGTAAATGGACATCTTTTGAATACCCCCCTTCATTAATATAATCAATAGCGTTTTGTAAATTCTTCCCTGTTACGATTAGTCCAGCAGAACTAATTAATCCTTGCATAAAAGCATCATTTATTGCTCTATTTCGTTCTAAACTTCTTCCAAAATCATCTGCGTTAATAATAACTTTTTGCATCTTTCCAATTATTTTCTTTCAGAAAAATCTTTTAAATACTCAAATCTAGATGTCAATTTACCTCCCTTCAGAATCATGGAACGGTCAATCACATCAGAATGTTCACCCTTCAGTAATGGATCAAACACATGCTTCATCAACATAGAGCCAAAATACTCACTGGTGTCCATGGCCAAGGCATTGGGGCAGGTGTCCACGGCCATCACGGAAATGTTGTTGGCAGAAGAGAAAGCAGGCTCGTCTTGTTCGGTCATCGGATTGTAGTCATAATAAGGATCATCATGCGTGGCAGGACGAACCGTAGATTTTACACTGCCCTTAATGTCACAAGTCACGTCACCAATCATACGGATACGCATTTCTCTGCTGCGTAAATCTTCTTCACTTAAATAAACTGGAGCCTCAGGCCCCCAGAAATGGGCGCATACCAATATATCGGTTTTCTTCGCCCAGCGCATAAAGTCGCTCTCATATTCCCTAGCATTATGCGTGAAGTCTTCCCATGAGAAGGCGTCGCCGTCCTTGCGTTTCACCAAACGGTCCACATCAGCAACGCAATAGGACAAAGTATCAATAGGAGTATCGGAAAGATATTCCTCTTCTGTCATCTTGTGGGCGCCGATGTTATCCAAGACATATTGTGCGCCTTGGGAAACACGGCCTGCACCGGTCACAAACAGCTTTTTTTCCGGCAATTCAATACCTTTTAACGATTCCAACAACTGGGTGAGCGTGAAACGACGGTCAGGTTTGGGCAATTCATAGAGTTTATGCTTCAGGCCATAGCCACGCAGGGTGTAATACGCACCCACCACACCAGCCCACCAACCGAAGGCACAAACGCGGATGTTGTTGTCATCCACAAGATACTCATAGTCGCAGAAAGTGATATGCTTTTGCATGAAAGCCTGCAACAGCGGACGATTGTATTCCTGCATCTTGGCGATATGACCGAAGAAGAAGTAGTGCTTATTCGGGATCAGGCTTTCTATCTTGGCTTCCTTGATACCGAATAGGATGTCGGCATCGCTGACATCATCCATCACCGTAACACCTTCTGCCCGATATTCGTCATCGGAGAAAGCGCGGATGTCGCTGGCCTGCACCACGATTTGATGCTGGGGGTATTGTCTGTTCAGTTCAGCCACTTGCTTAGGGGCGAGTGCCACGCGGTTGTCCACCGGGGTTTTGGTTTCTTTGATTAAGGCTATTTTCATTTTTTACTGTTTTTGAATACTCTTTTTCTTCTCCCAAAACTTATATTTTGCAGGTATGATGGTCAAAAAATACGTGTATGCTTCGGGCTTGAAAATTAAAGACCATCCTAAATAAATTATTAAATAAACAAGAAACTTAACTATACCATCTGAATACATACCAAGATGTAACAAATAACCAACAACATAACTAACCAATGCGGTAAATAAAGAGGCTATTGCTATTGGAAGTAAATCTGCAATCTGCCTACTCCACTTGTAACCTACATAGTTCGATACTAATCCTATATTAACAATATACGAGAACCAATAATTGAAAACAACACCAGTCAGCAACCCTTTCATACCAAACCAAACCAAACCAAGTACAACAGCTCCAATTCCAACAATCCTTTTAAACAGTGTCCACCAAAACAAAACCTTACTTTTGCCAATTGCCGCTATCGATTGCAAATTGACAGATTGCAAACAACCAGCCAAACCAGCTATACACAACACCTGAAAATAAGGCACGCTTTGTAACCATCTATCGGAATAAAGCAGAACAAAAATTGGTTTAGCACACAACAACAAAATAAACATCAAAGGGAAAGAGATATATGCCAAAGTCATGGTTATCCTTTTGATAATATTACCCAAAGCAACTTTATCATCTTGTACTTCAGCAAAAAGAGGATATGTAATCTGAGTCATGATACTAGAAATACTATGGGATGCAAGTTTTTCCGTACCTGCTGCTTTGGAATAATACCCCATGGTAGTTGGGGTGTACACCTTACCTATCAACAAACCCTGTATTTTTTGACCAAACTGATTAAGCAGATGTCCCAAAAACATATAAAACCCAAAACTAAATAGTTCTTTTAAAGACTTCCAGGAAAATGTCCAAATTGGCCTCCATTTTACATAAAACCAAAACACCAATGAAGGAATGGCTGCCAAAATCAAATTTTGAGACACTAACGCCCACACGCCATAACCCTTATAAGCCATGAAAATAGTAATACAAAGCGCTATTAAGGAAGTACTTATTGAAACTATAGATAGTAGTTTGAAATTTAGTTTTTTCCTGAGCTGGTTCTTCTGAATAATATTAAGGGCATAAATAAATAACACCAATGCCTGCACCCGTAACACATCGCTTAACAAAGGAATGTTATAAAATCGAGCAATGGCTGGAGCAAAAAAGAACAACAAGACATACATCACCACAGCCATAACAATATTCCACCAAAAGATCGTAGAATAATCCACTTGAGTAGGCTGTTTCTTTTGTATTAAGGCAGAACCAAAACCACCGTCAATGAAAGACTCTGCTAAAACCATAAAGATAGACAGCATACCTATGCATCCAAAATCATATGGGGTAAGTAGTCGTGCCAAAATGATACCCGATATGAACTGGATAATCATTTGCGAATACTTTTGAAACGCTGTCCACACCATGCCTGCTACGGCTTTTTGCTTTATGCTTTTCTTTTTTGCCATAATCACACTAAATCTTGCTAAAATTCCTCAACACCGTCGAAGAAATTCCTTCTGTCCTGGGTATCGTCACCACTTGCTTGCCATTCACCTCACACCAAGTCACAGCACGCTGAAATCCAGCATGCTGCTGGTCTGGGCCTTTGGCGAAAACATCGAAATCAATGTGTTGAATATCAACATCAACATCCTTATAAACTACGACTTCATCCACCCACCGCACAGCACTTACCATAAACATACGTTCCTCGGTAGAATAGACCATTTTGGTGCCAGGCTTGTATTTGAGGATGCTATCACCATCTTGCACAGCCACGATAAGTTTGCATTCCTGTTCTGGAAAATGTTCTTTAATATGTTTAAATAGTAATATATGTCCAATATGGAGCATATCGTAAACACCAAAGGTTAGGATTCTTAACATATAATCAATATTTCAATTGCAATAAAATTCCTTATACCACTCAGCAAATCGCTTCAATCCTTCCCTCAATGTAATCTTCGGCACAAATCCAAAGTCTCTTTCCAAAGCACTCGCATCAGCGTAAGTCACAGGTACATCACCAGCCTGCATAGGAACAAGCTTCTTATGCGCTTCAAAGTCATAATCTTTTGGAAGTACACCAGCATGGACAAGTTCTTCTTGTAATATTTGAACGAAATCCAAAAGATTCTCAGGCTGGCCGCCGCCGATATTATAGATAGCATAGGCAGGAATGGGCAATCCATCAGTACCCATCTTGCGTTCCGGCGCCTTTTTCATCACACGCACAATACCCTCTACTATGTCATCAACATATGTGAAATCCCGGCGACAATTGCCATAATTGTATATCTGAATGGTTTCGCCTTTCAAGAGTTTGTTGGTAAACCCAAAGTATGCCATGTCAGGCCGACCAGCAGGGCCGTACACCGTGAAGAAACGCAATCCGGTAGTTGGTATATCATATAGTTTGCTATAACAATGAGCAAAAAGCTCATTGCTTTTCTTGGTAGCGGCATAAAGACTTACAGGGTGATCCACATTATCATCTGTGCTGAAAGGTACCTTGGTATTGCCACCATATACACTGCTGCTACTGGCATAGACCAAATGTTGAACAGGATGATGGCGGCAGGCTTCGAGTATATTATAGAAACCAATAATATTGCTTTCTATATATGCATCGGGATTCTCAATACTATAACGAACCCCAGCTTGCGCTGCAAGATTAACAACTATATCAAAGTGGTTATCAGTAAAAAGTTTATCAATTAAAGCTTTGTCTGCTAAATTGCCCTTTATGAAAGCATACTTACTCTCTTGATGTTCTGCGGCACATCTGTTAATCAAATCCAAACGATACTCCTTAAGACGAACATCATAATAATCATTGACGGAATCCAATCCTACAATTTCTATGGGAGATTCCGTCTTCAAAAGTCTCAGAACTAAATTGGCACCGATGAATCCAGCCGAACCAGTAATTAATACTTTCATCGCAATAATATATTAATCGCGTTTAAATATATCACGTGTATAAACCTTCTCTTTCACATCATCCAAACAACTATCATATCGATTGGCAATAATCGACTGTGAACGTTTCTTGAATTCGTCCATATTATTTACCACCTCGCTACCAAAAAAAGTGCTGCCATCTTCTAACGTCGGTTCGTAGATAATCACCTTGGCACCTTTTGCCTTCACCCGCTTCATTACCCCTTGAATACTGCTTTGACGGAAATTGTCAGAATTGCTCTTCATAGTCAACCGATACACACCGATTACACATTCACACTTCTTCTCTCCAGCTTTAAAATCGCCCCTATTGAATTCACCATAGAAGCCAGCCATCTTTAATACTTGGTCAGCTATGAAATCTTTTCGGGTACCGTTACTATCAACAATGGCTCGAATCAAATTCTGCGGCACATCGGCATAATTGGCCAATAATTGCTTGGTATCTTTGGGCAAACAATAGCCACCATAGCCAAAAGATGGATTATTGTAGTGGCTTCCAATTCGGGGGTCAAGGCAAACACCATCTATTATCTGCTGCGTATCAAGACCTTTCATCTCTGCATAAGTATCCAACTCATTAAAATAGCTGACACGTAGAGCTAAATAAGTATTGGCAAACAACTTGACCGCCTCTGCTTCCGTACTGCCCATATACAGAACAGGAACCTCATCCTTTATTGCCCCCTCTTTAATCAATGATGCAAAAGATTTTGCGGCTTCTGCCAAGCGGGCATCATTCTGTTTATACCCCACTATGATACGGGAAGGATATAAATTATCATACAAGGCTTTAGACTCCCGAAGGAATTCTGGAGCAAAGATAATATTCTCTGTAGCATATCTTTCACGGACAGACTCTGTATACCCAACAGGGATAGTGGACTTAATCACCATAATCGCGTTAGGATTCACTTGAATAACTTTCTGTATCACATCTTCTACAGCAGACGTGTCAAAAAAGTTCTTCTCTGTGTCATAATTAGTCGGAGCAGCTATCACCACGAAATCAGCTTTACTATAGCCAGCTTTCCAATCAGTTGTGGCACATAGATTCAATGAAACGGGATGTAATGACGAAACATCTTCTGCTCTCCACTTCCTAATATCTTCTTCCGTCTTAGCATAATAGCCATCCAAAAATGCTTCGATGAAATCATCTTGGATTGGTGATTTACGATTGTTGACCATATCCACACGTTCCTGCACAATATCAACAGATATCACCTCATTATGTTGAGCCAACAACGTGGCAATACTGAGACCGACATATCCGGTACCTGCTACTGCAATTTTCATATAAGAATATCTTTAATTAATAATTCACCTTATTTTATAATAGCGACGTAACAAATGTCTAAGAAGTGTCATAACAGACACTCCCGATGAGACATACTTTGGCCAATCCTGATTTAATTCTGCTCGCCGTTTTTTTGCCAAGTTGGGTTCTACATACACTATATCGTTCTGTTGCAAATAGTATACTTCTGATTCAAAAATTGTTTTCTTTGTAAGATCAATTTCAATTGGAGTCACTACCCCGTTCTTTTCACGCATCACAACGACATTGCTTCGCATACCTGAGTCCGTAATATCTCCACACATGGCTAAGGCTTCAAAGATGGTTAATCTTTCACCAACCACATGTAGTTCACGAGGTCTCCTCACTTCTCCTACGACAGAAACTCTAAAATTCATCGGACTTACCGTCACAACAGGATCATTCACATACCCTCCTGCTATCAGTTTCTGCTGAAGAAGATTCTGGAGTGAATCGTATGCAATACCTGCCGTATACACTTTGCCTATTATAGGGAATGTAATGTAACCGTTATCATCCACCAGATATCCTGACACCTGCCGGACTCTCCCTGTTCGATAAGTATCCCACATTGTGCCACTTGCTTGAGATTCTTTTATTGTATTCAGCCTACTTTTTTCCACAGCCTCCTTATGTGTCTCCTGATTAAATGGAATCACACTCTCTATCATCTCGCTATTGACATAGATATACAACTGATCACCCGGATGAATTGTATTGGAATAAGTGGTCAAAATACGTTGCGCACTATCCCGCTCCGCATCACTGATATATCCCATCTCTCGAGGAGTGCTACAGGATGCCATAAACAGGCCAACAATAACAAAAAAGATATAATACAACCTATTCATCAATTATCAAAATACAAAAAAAAGGATTTATTCAAACCAAATTAACGGAACTTAATATAATAACAAATCCCCCAAGAATGATATATCGTATTCAATCTTAGGTAATTACACGGAAACCATTGGGGAATAGTTATCCCAATATTTCTGTACAAAGATACGTTTTTTTTTTAAATCCAAATGATTTATTCCAAAAAATTTCAGGTACTCGATTCTTTCTATTCTCCTTTTTTTGACTTTGGTTATTTGCGACAGAATTCCCTCGGTTTACATCCAAGCAATCCTTCTAACTCTTTCCTGAAACCATTTTGTATGACCATATGGAAACAAATGAACCGACCGCGAGAATTACCTTCCACCATCACCCAACCCTTATCCGTCAAGGCCAAATCCCAACCAATATAAACACTTTCCGGCACCACCGGGGACAATTTCAGGGACAAATCCACAGCCATTTCCCATTGGGGGATTGCGAAACCGACTGTCGGCTTCTTTGTATCCGGATGCACAACATATCTATTACTCAATTCATCACATACCCTCGTCACAATTCCGTTTCCTTATCTATCACACCAAAAAAACCGCCTTTGGCAGCATTATCAACCACATCTTCACCTCTGCCGACTCAAAAGATATGGATGAATAATATGAATTTTGTCGCCCATCTTCAATGTCGAGACCCGAACCGTATTTACCGATTGGGGATGTAGCGATGCCATAACCTCATTCCTACACCCTACCGCTTTGCCTCTTGTAGTCATAACTATGCAGACCTTCTGCTCTAAAATCGTCATGATACCGCTGAAGTACCTCTTTGAAGACTTCATCATATTGGGGAATAAAGAGGTCATCCTTGCACTCAAGGTGTTCCAATATCTGTTTGGCCAATGATGACGTAAGACTCAAGTCTGTCTTACCTTGGTTAAAACTGGTTCCTTTTATACTACCTGGTGAGACATTCAAGATTCGATTGCCACTCCCGCCCTTTTCCAGCTCTACATTTACACTTTCTATGAAAATCTTCAATGCAGCCTTGGTTGCGCCATACACAGCAAAAAAAGGTGAAGACATAAAGCCAGCAATACTCACCATCACCCCACAATAGAAATTGTCCTTGGATTCCAACTTACCATAAAAATGCTTAATCAACTTTATCACCGAGATAGTGTTAACACAGAAAGAGTCCTCAATGTATTGATCCGATACATCTTTAAAAAGGCTCAATTTACCAAATCCTGCAGTGATAAACATAGCATCTATTGAGGTAAACCGGCTAAAGAAGCTATAATCTTTTGTTGTAAGATCGAATTGAAAAGACTCTATCTTATCCTGCTTATATTGTTCCGAGAGAGGGACTTTATCCACAATATAAACCTTTTCCACGCTACTCCGGTGAGCCATTTCTGTTGCCAATGCAAGACCTATGCCATTTGCTCCACCCACAATAAGAATTTGTTTTATCATAACAGTCTTACATTTTTACCATCATTATATTGTTCAATAATATTTGCAATAGCAATGCTTTCACGCCTCCGCAACTTATAACAGCTTCGTCGTCCACTCACTATCATAGCGATAAACTCTTGGATTTCATACCTCAGTCCATCGCCGTCATAACTATAGAAATATTTTTTGTTCTTGGTCTGATCCTCGTACCTAACTTCGAAAAAGTCAGTCAACCACCAAGGTGCAGGAACATACACATATCCTTTAGTACCCGATATAACCAAATCGCCCTCGGTTTTTATTCCAATGCCTAATGTAATGGACGATGTGGCATGAGGGTAATTGACCAAAATCTTAGTATAGACATCCACACCTCCTTCTTTCTTCGAATAAAAACTGACATCGGAATATTCCTTACCCAAGATTTTTATCACTGCCATAAGTGTAATGGAAGCATGTTCGTTCAGTGCCCCACCTGCCTGAAGAGGGTCAAGCTCACGTGTAGGTGCCTTCACCATCTTTGACAATGATGCACGAACATCAACTATATCTCCCACAATGCCACTCTTTACAAGTGTTACGATGTGATTGAACGCTGGGCAATAAGCAGTTTTATTGGCCTCTAATAGCACCAATTTGCTGTTTTCTGCCAACTCGTATAGTTCTCTTGCCTCATTGCCTGAAAGGACAAGGGGTATCTCGCACAGAACATGTTTCCCTTTCGTCAAAGCCTTTTTCACATATTCATAATGCGTGTTATGAGGAGAAGCAATATACACTGCATCAACATCCGACAGAAACTTATCCAAATCACTGAATGCGCAAATTCCTGCCTGCTCTGCGAAAGCCTTTGCCTCCTTGCCATCAGGGTTAAAGACCGATACTACTTCAGCACCGCTCACCATAGTCGATTCCGGAATAAAACGCTTGGCAATACGTCCCGAACCCACGATACCTATTTTGAAAACATTCTGAGTCTTCGCCCTCAACAACGTGGAAGAAATACCTTCAGTTCTGGGCAAATAAACCACCTTACAATACTCCTTCAGGTAGTCAAACTTCCCTTCCCAATCGGAACCAATGGCAAAGATATCAATATTATACCGCTGGATATCATCAATCTTCTGACCTTGATAATCTTCAATTATCACCTCATCAGCATAACCCGTGGCTTTCACTGCTTCCACACGTTCCAACATATTATTCCGGACATTCAATTTCCCACGTCCGATGTCGAAACTATCAGAGGTGACCCCGACAATCAAATAGTCACCCAAAGCCTTGGCTCGTCGCAATAGATTGATATGCCCTTGGTGCAGCAAATCGTAAGTCCCGTATGTTATTACCTTTACCATGATATACAATTTTTCATGAGCCTTTGCTTAAGAAGACTCTCAGATTCCTTTATTCGGAATGATGGCCATGTAGCCTTCGTATGGAAGCTAAAATATCTCGCAACCATTCACTCTTTATTTTGGCAGATTCCTTCCAGACGCAGCCGCATCCCCGTGTCAGGATGGCCATGACATTTGAGAACAGAACATCCCCACTTCCTCAATCAATCAGCCTTCTCACTGACAGGAGGTTCGGGTATCTTTTCAACCATCGAGGCCGGAATGGCGGCGGTGGCAACAGCTATCAACCCTTCAAGCTCGATGATAACACGTTTCTGATGCTTCCCTCCTATCTGCATAAACACACCTTCCACACCTACAAAACTGCCGCCGATTACGCGCACTCGGTCGCCCTTCTTGAGGTTCAACTTGGCAGGGTCGAGATAGGCAATCTGCTCATCCTCGCTACCCGAAACCCTTATAAAACTGGCCATCTGGTCATCCGGCACTATTACAGGAGTCCAAAGACCATCCACTTGATGCAACATAGTGTGGAGCATGAGCAACCTACGGGGAATAAGATGGTGGCGTTCCTTCTCCACCCGCACAAATACATAGCCGGTCAACACACTTCGCTGAACCCACACAAAGCGGCCGTGACGATCACGTTGACGGACTTTCTTCGTGGGCACAAAACACTCAACGTCAAAAAGAGTCTGTACATTTTGGCGCAGCGTCAGCTCCTTGCCGAAGGGGCATCGATAAACAAACCAATTGAGCATCAGTCGCGTCGGAAAATATCACGGGTATATACCTTATCGGCTACATCGTCCAAAACGCTGTCATAGCGATTGGCTATGATGGCCTGGCACTGCTGCTTGAAACGCTCCAAGTCGTTGACCACAGGACTTCCGAAAAAAGTACTTCCATCATCAAGCGTGGGTTCGTAGATGATGACAATTGCACCTTTTGCCTTGATTCGCTTCATTACACCTTGAATGCTCGACTGGCGGAAATTGTCGCTATTGCTTTTCATGGTGAGCCGGTAGACTCCGATAACACAAGGATGCTCCTGACTCTGTGACCAACTGTTATTCTGGCTGTAATAGGTATAGTAACCCGCCTTCTTCAGCACTTGGTCTGCAATAAAATCCTTACGGGTTTTGTTACTGTCCACGATGGCACGGATCAAATCCTCCGGAACATCGGCATAGTTCGCCAACAGCTGTTTCGTATCCTTCGGCAGGCAATAACCGCCATAGCCGAACGACGGATTATTGTAATGCGTACCTATTCGTGGATCAAGACTTACGCCCTCGATGATACGCTGGGTGTCCAACCCTTTGAGCTCGGCATAGGTGTCCAGCTCGTTGAAATAGCTGACACGCAATGCCAGATACGTGTTGGCAAAGAGCTTCACTGCCTCCGCCTCCGTGGTTCCCATGAGCAGAACCGGCACATCCTGACTCACCGCACCCTCCTTGATGATAGCCGCAAACTCGCGTGCAGCGTCCTGCATAGCCTCATTCCCGGGACGGTACCCTACGATGATGCGTGAAGGATACAAATTGTCGTATAACGCTTTCGATTCACGCAAAAACTCGGGAGCGAAAATAATACGGTCGGTACCCATCCGTTCGCTGATGAATTGCGTATAGCCCACGGGGATTGTGCTCTTGATGACCATAAAGGCATGCGGATTAACCTGCATCACCTTCTGAATCACGTCCTCCACAGCCGATGTGTCAAAAAAGTTTTTGGTACTGTCATAGTTGGTCGGAGCGGCAATCACCACATATTCCGCCTCGCTGTAACCGCTTTTCCAATCGGTTGTGGCTTGGAGCATCAAAGGTTTCTTCAGAATAAAGCCTTCGGTGTCGGCCGAATGGGACTTTAAAGCCTCATCCTCTTTGAAAAAACGCTCAATATAATCATCCTGTATCGGCGACTGTCGGCGGTTGACCATGTCCACACGGTCCTGAACAATATCGACAGCTGTCACTTCGTTATGCTGTGCCAACAGTGTGGCGATGCTTAGTCCCACATACCCTGTTCCTGCAACGGTGATTTTCTTCATCTCTATAATACTTTATTTAGGTCTTTTTAGGTCAATAGTCCTTCGCTAACCACGGCGAAGCCACGGTCAGTCACACATCAATAAGGCGTTCCTGACCATTTAAGTTTAAATTGCAAATATACGATTTATTTTTGGATTAGGCGTTTTTTTCTTACTTGTGCCGAAAAAAAAATCAACAGTCGATGCCCACACATATCTGGATTGTAGCCATTTGTATATCATTTCTAAAAACAAAGGATTTCCATCGGCCGCCCAACAACTCCCGGATACCCCACAGCCCGTTTTTCCCCAGCTCGTTTTACCTCAGTTCTCCCATCGTTCTCCCATCGTTCTTCCTCCACAGAAGGAGAACTGAGGAAGAACTGAGGGATAAAGGAGGATGATGGAGCGAAGAAAAAAGCACATAAGAACTCGGCAAAACCTGTTTATCCATTGGGGAATCGGGATGGCACCCGGGAGGATGGGCATGCCGATGTCCGTTTTTCTTGAAGTGATTGATTGTCGGACACCCCTAAATTCCAGTTACAAGTGCAACACTAAGTAGAAAAAAAGAGTACCAAAATTTGGTACTCTCAGGTAAAATGACTACTTTTGTGTTGTCAAATGAAAAGATATAATCACCTTACCAAAGAGCAAAGATACACAATTT
>JAEEGL015310685.1_pt1 | contig 48706 bp, 37 predicted proteins | sample 9134231 | NCBI WGS metagenome assembly JAEEGL01 (sample SAMN16246548, study PRJNA631951) | gut metagenome | biome: gut microbiome; feature: rumen; material: fiber-attached | host: Bos | place: Iran: Karaj | collected 2018-10 | reverse complement strand
GTGTTGGCGTCGTTGCCGAACTTGTCACCGATGACGCTGTCGACGGGCAGATAGTACTTCACGCCCTTCTCGTCCATGCGGCGCATGAGGTCGCGTGCCAGGTCAAGCTTGTCGTCCTCGCAGATGGAGTTGCCGATCTTGCCGCCGAGGGACTTGGTGAAGGTGTAGCGCATGCCGCCGATGATAATCATCTGGTCAACTTTGTCAATGAGGTTCTCGAGGATGCCAATCTTGGAGCTCACCTTGGAGCCGCCGATGATGGCGGTGAAGGGACGCGGCGGGTTCTGCATGAGCTTCTCGAGGTTGCGCACCTCGTTCTCCATGAGGAAGCCGAAGTATTTGTCGTTGGGGAAGAACTTGGCGATGACAGCGGTCGACGAGTGCTCGCGGTGGGCGGCACCGAAGGCATCGTTGATGTAGCAGTCGCCGAGGGCGGCCAGCTGGCGGGCGAGGTCTTCGCCGCCTTTGGTCTCTTCGGGATAGAAGCGGATGTTCTCGAGGAGCATCACTTCCCCACCCTTCAGCTCTTTAGCCATCTGCTCGGGCTTGCCGCTGCCGAGGAGTTCCTGCGTGAACTTCACGGGACGATTCACAAGAGTCTCAAGGTATTTGGCCACCGGCTCGAGGGTAAGCTCGGGCTCGAAGCCACCTTTCTTGGGACGGCCGAAGTGGGCCATGATGATGATGGCGGCACCATCCTTAAGGAGTTTCTCGATGGTGGGCATCGATTCGCGCATACGGGTATCGTCGGTGATGCGCTTGTTGTCGTCCATAGGGACGTTGAAATCTACACGGAGCAGAACCTTACGGCCTGCGAAATTTACATCTTTAATACTTTTCATACTTATTAATTTTCAATTTTCAACTTTCAACTTTCGTGGTGCGGCTCGGCGACGGCCATACCGATATAGAGGGCCGTGAGCATGGTGAAGACGAAGGCCTGGATGTAGGCCACCAGACACTCGAGCAGCGAGATAAAGACGCTGAAGAGGACACTGACCACGCTGACGGCACCGCCGACAGCCATGCCAAAGAGGTTGCTGAGGATGAAGATGATGACGATGAAGCCGAGGATGACGATATGACCGGCCGTCATGTTGGCGAAGAGTCGTATCATCAGGACGATAGGCTTAGTGAAGACACCCACCAGCTCGACCACGGGCATCAGCGGAAACACCTTGAGCCATGCAGGAACACCAGGGGTGTTGAAGATGTCCTTCCAATAGTGACTGTTGCCACTGATGTTAGTGATGAGGAAAGTGATGACAGCAAGAGTTGCGGTGACGGCAATATTGCCCGTGATATTGGCACCTGCCGGGAAGAAGGGGATGAGACCGAGTATGTTGCAGAAAAATATAAAGAAGAAGAGTGTGAGCAGATACGGCAGGTAACGTTCGTAGCGCTTCTCCCCTATCATGGGCTTGGCGATGCTGTCGCGGACAAACACGACAAGCATCTCCACGAGGCTCTGCAGGCCTTTAGGTGCCTGGTTAGGACGCTTCTTATAGCCGGCACGAGCTATGAACACTATGACCAACAGCAAGATGACGGCAATAATGATGGCTGCCGCGGTCTTGGTAATGCTCAGATCAAGGGGCTTCGCTCCGGTAAGGTTGCCGGCCTCGTCGACACATACAATCTCTTCCTTCTCGGCACCTCCGCCGACAAGACGATAGCCCTTGTAGTCGGCATGGCCGTGATGGAACTTCGACGACATGAAGACGTCGAGATGCCCTTCGTTCCAAAGGATGACTGGCAGCGGGATAGCCACAGCGTGCTCCTCACCGTCCTTGACATAGTCGAACATGTGCCACGAATGGGCATCTGTGACGTGGCCGATGATCATCGAGCCTGGGTCAAACTCAGCTCCCTCTTCAGCACGCAATGCCGGTACGGTTAGCAACAATGCTGCAAGCAACAGAAAAAAACGTTTCATATATCGGTCTCTTTTATTGTTCATTAACCATCAATTAACTTTGGCCGTGTTGTTGAAGATGTCGATCTGCACCGAATCGAAAAGACGAAGTTGGTTTTCATCGGTGTCGGGTTCCTTGATACCCGAAGCGACATCGCGCAGCGACTGACGCACCAGACGTGCAAGCGCCGTAGGGCGATCTATGCCGCATGAGGCGGCATAGACCGTCAGACGTCGCATCTCGCATTCGCTCAGCGCAACAGTATAGCGCTTGGCCTTAGTTTTAGGTGTAGTGCTCATCAGTTGTACATCATGTGATCAAACTTGACAAGAATATCTTCCGTCTGCTTGGTCAACTCTGTGTTGTGCAGAGTGTTGGCAGCTTGGTCGCGCAGCAGAGCCATAATCTGCAGGTCGCTCTGCATTACGCCGCGCACACCAGCACCTTTCTCGCCTTTGAAGCGAGAGAGATAGGCGATTTCCTCGTCATAATATTTGAAGGCAGCCTTCCAGAGTTCCAATGCCATATCGTCGCCATAGACCTTCTTGTAGAGATCCACCACGTCGACACGAGTGCCACCGGTATAGATATAGACTGCATAGACATCAATCGGGAAGTTAGGCGCCGGGAAGAACTCTTGTGCCATGTCGAGCAGGCGGCGAGCCTTGTCGGTATTGCCTTTGGCATACTCATCGCTGGCAAGCAGCATCATAGACTGGCGTTGTACGGTACCCATATTCAGACTGATGGGATCAACATAGATGTCGCTGTTGAGGTTACCCCACTTCAGCGGTTCGCCGTCGACACCGTCAAGGAAATAGTCGGTGGTGGTGGCAGTGTAGCGGGCTGTCTGGCGCGGGAATGGAAGCAGCTTGTGGTTCATTCCATCCTGAACAGAATAGCTGTATACCATCGGGAACACATCCTTGATATATCCAGGGTTCATGATATTGATGTCGCGCATGAACTTGTTGGTTCCAATGATGTCGAGCATCATCAGCTCGTGACGGTAGAGTGCCTGCTTGCCAATCTCCCAACGGATTTCGGGATTGACACGGTCGGCAAGGTCGGCGGGAATCACGCCAGCCTCAACAAGTGCGGGGATATCGAGGGTCATCTTGAAGCGCTTGGTCGGGATATACATGACATCCTCGCCGCTGCGCTGGTCGTGCAGCGTGAAGCGGTCCGGATGGTCGCGCAGAAGACCGAGCACATCGGTCACCTCCATATACTCGTTGGAGCGATCCATGATATAGTAGACATCGCGTCCCAGACCATAATACTCTTTGGGCAGTGTGAAGGGCAGCGCATCGCTTTCGTAAAGCTTGTTGAACAGCTGTTCCACATACCAATACATGCCGGAGAGCGTGTAGTTAAGGATGCGAACATCAGTACGTGTACCCTCAACCTCCTGTGCATACCAGAGGGGGAATGTATCGTTGTCGCCGAAGGTGATGAGGACGCCGTTCTTCTTGATGCTCTTCAGGTAGTTCTGGGCAAAGTCGCGGGCGGCATATTTCTCAGAGCGGTCGTGGTCGTCCCAGTTTTCGGCGGCCATCAGGCACGGCACGCCGGCCATGCAGGCAACGAAGACCACCGGCATCACCACCTTGTAGGCTTTCTCGCGGTTCTTCTTGAAGAGAGCGCTGATCCACTCGGCCAGTCCCATCACGCCCAGTCCAATCCAAATAGCATAGAAGCTGAACGAGCCGACAAAGGCGTAGTCACGTTCACGCGGCTGCTTGGGCGGCATGTTCAGATAGATAGCGATGGCCAGACCGGTCATAAAGAACATAATGAAGACGATGAATGCATCCTTCGGGTGCTTGCGGATATGGTACACCAGTCCGACAAGACCAAGGATGAGAGGCAGCAGATAGTAGCGGTTGCGGGCTTTGTTCTGCTCCATGTGGGCGGGCAGGTTGTCCTGCGGGCCGAGACGGGCCTCGTCGATAGCCTTGATGCCACTTATCCAGTTACCACTCAAGTAATCGCGACTGCCGTCATCGTTAAAGTAATGGCCTTGAATATCATTCTGGCGACCAGCGAAGTTCCACATGAAGTAGCGCCAGTACATCCAGCCCAGCTGATAGCGATTGAAGAAGGTGATGTTCTGTGCGCCAGAGGGACGCTGGCCGTTATAGCACTTGCCGGCCCAGTACTCGTAGAAACGCGGATGGTCGCGCTTGGTGTCATTGCTCCACATTCGCGGGAACACGCCAGTATGCTTCGCGTTGTAGATATACTTCTGTGCATGGGCCGCCACGATGTAGCGGTCTTTGCCCGTCTCGCTCTTTCCACGGACATACTTGGTGTAGCCCTGCTTCACGTCGATGGGGTTGCCGGCAGTATAGAACTGACCTGTGAACAGCGGCGTGTCGCCGTACTGCTCGCGGCCCAAATAGGCACGCATGGCAACAGCATCCTTCGGAGCGTTCTCGTTGAGAGGGGTATTGGTGTTGGCGCGGATGACGAGGACGAAGAACGTCGAATAACCGATGACCAGCATTGCAAAGCTCAGCAACGCAGCATTCAATATGGGTTTCTTCTTTTTCTGCGTATACCATAGCCCGACACCCACCAAGGCGGCCAAAAGTGTAAAGTAGAAGATTGTGCCGCTGTTGAACGGCAGACCGAGGGTATTCACGAAGAACACGTCGACCGCCGAGTCAACATTCACTATGCCGGGGATGATGCCCCACAGGATGATGCCAAGGGTTATAACCGACAGCACACCCGTGATGAGGAATCCCTTCCAGGTGGTCTTAGGCCATTTTTTGAAGTACACCACATAGAATATGGCGGGCACCGTCAGCAGGTTCAGCAGATGGACGCCGATGGCGACGCCGACCAGCAGGCTTATGAGGATGAGCCAGCGCAGCGAATGCGGATCGTCGCTCTGCTCTTCCCATTTCAGTATTGCCCAGAACACCAATGCGGTGAAGAAGCTGCTCATTGCATACACCTCGCCCTCGACAGCCGAGAACCAGAAGGTATCGCTGAAGGTGTAGGCCAGACTTCCCACTATACCGGCGGCAAAGACTGCCCATGTCTTCCAGTCCTTCAGGCTTGGGTTCTTGGGGTCAGGCAGCAGGTGCTTGCCCAGCATTGTAATGGCCCAGAAAAGGAAGAGGATTGTCAAGCCACTGCACACGGCCGACATAACGTTGACGGCGTGTGCTGCCGTCTCGGGGCTCGAGAACATAGAGAAGAGACGTCCGAAGAGTTGGAATGTAGGTGCTCCCGGGGGGTGACCCACCTGCAGTTTGAAGGCGGTGGCGATATACTCACCGCAGTCCCACCACGACGCCGTTGCCTCCGCCGTCATGATGTACACCGTACACGCTATCAGACCGATAACCCAGCCGATAACGTTGTTTGCCAGATGATATTGTTTCATGTTAAAAATGATTAGTATTGTCTTAACTACTGTCTACCAGACTACTTACTGCGCATCGCGCAGGATCGGCATCGTCATGCACCTTGCGCCGCCGCCAGCCCTCGGCAGCTCGCTGCCCGGGAACGTCGCCACAAATTTCTCATAACTTTCCATATTCACTTTGCCGCCAACGATGTCTTCGGCGTTCAGCACCGCAAAGCCAGCTTTGTCCAAAGCATCTATAGTCTTCGTGTTGCGTCGATAGCCTATCACCTTGCCGTCGCCCAGCGAGAAGAAGTTGCAGCCCGAATGCCACTGCTCGCGCAGCTGCACCCACGGGTCGCTCCCACCGCCAATGACGGGTTCTATCTCCCATCCAAGACTGTTGAGTCCATCGACGATATTGTTCACCTTGCGGTAGCTGATATTGCCATTCTCGATAGATATTATCGTAGTGTCCTTGCCTGCAAACAGACCCGTTTTTTTCAACATAGGCTCGAAGACCATGCACTGATGCTTGCCCAGGAAGGTGAACACCATGTCCAGATGGATGAAGCTCTCGGGGCTCTTCGGCAGTTCCTGCACCAGGATATTGAAGCGTTCGCGCTCCTTGGCAAAAGTCTGCGCCAGGTATTTGATACCTTTGGTATTTGTGCGTATACCCTGACCGATGCAGAGCATGTCCTTAGCGGCAATCTGCACATCGCCGCCCTCGGTACGGGCGTCGCGGTCGGACTGCATGGCATTCAGCGTGTCAACCTTGAAGAAATGTTTGAAGATGGCTTCGTAGATCAAGGTCTCGCGCTCACGTACCTCGAAGCTCATAGAATTGACAAGCACCCTGTTGTACACCGTCGACGAGGCATCGCGGGTGAAGAACAGGTTATACAGCGGCTTCAGCAGGTAGCGGTCGTCGCTGGCACCATCCCACTCCGGATCTTCGTAGCCCTCAATCAAGGCGGCGGCAAGCTCCTTGTCCGTCAGCTCCATCAGCTTCTCGGCCAGGTCGTCGTCGCAGTCGTCCATGTCGCAGCTCTCCTCCACCAGGTAGCGGCGCACCTCGCCGTCGGCAAGCAGCTTCTCCAGGATATCCTCCACATAGTACACCTTCGTCCATTTCTCCAGTACGCCGCAGAAATTGGCATATTCCGTGTCCACAATAGGCTTGTTCAGAATGTCGCTGTACAGTGCATGGGCGGCATTCAGCGGCGTCATCCGTTCAATCTCCACGCCCGGACGGTGCAGCAGCACAGCCCGCAATCTCCCCGTTTCCGACGCCACATCAACCTCGCATGGTAATATATTATTATTTATCATATCACTATTATTAACTATACCACAACAACTTACCCCAACACGGGGCAAGCCTTGTAGATTTGCAAATATACGAACAAATATCCAACCGCCCAAATTCTTTCTCACTTTTTTTCAACAACAGCACCATGGCACCCTGCTGTTTTGTCACCATCAACAAGACCATTTCTTCAGTATTTCTTCAGTGTTTCTTCAGTGAATGACTGAAAAAACACTGGAGAACAAGCGATAAAGAAGTGAAAATAAAGGCATGTTTTCTTCATGTTGGGTCATGTTTCACCCGAATACAAACAATACAGGCACCCCCGCGATTGCAGAGGTGCCTGTTGTTTTGTCAAATGGCGCTGACTTATGCCATGTTGGCTGGTCGCCGTCATGGCTGGCGTTCGACCTCAAGAACAAGTTCTCGGGTGTTCACTTATGCCATGTTGTGGAAGACGTTGACGACGTCGTCGTCGTTCTCAAGGCGTTCAATGAGTCCGTTGACATCTTCCTGCTCGGCGTCGGAGAGCTCGCGCGTGGTGAGCGGAATGCGCTCGAACTTGAAGGATTTGATTTCAAGGCCCTTGTCCTCGAGGAACTTGGAGATGGGACCATAGTTGGCGAAGTCGGCGTAGATGAGTATCTCGTCTTCGTCGCGGAAGACCTCGTCGATGTCGCAGTCGATGAGTTCGAGCTCGAGTTCGTCCATGTCGATGTCGTCGCGCCAGGCTACGACGAAGGAGCATTTGCGCTCGAAGAGGAAGTCGTTCATGCCCATGGTGCCGAGTTCGCCTTTGCCGCGGACGAAGGCGGCGCGGAGGTTGGCGACGGTGCGGGTGGGGTTGTCGGTGGCTGTCTCGACGACGATGGCAACGCCGTGGGGACCCTTGCCGTCGTAGACGACCTCCTTGTAGGCGGACTTGTCCTTCTCGGTGGCGCGCTTGATGGCGCGTTCGACGTTCTCCTTGGGCATGGACTCGCTTTTGGCGGTCTGGATGAGCAGACGGAGGCGGAGGTTGGCCGAGGGATCGGGACCGCCGGCAATGACGGCGAGTTCGATTTCCTTACCAATCTTGGTGAAGGTGCGGGCCATGTGGCCCCAACGTTTCAGTTTTCTTGCTTTGCGGTATTCAAATGCGCGACCCATAATATGATGTTTTATGTTATTGATTCAATTGATTTCTAAGATATTCGGTACAATCCTCGAAGGTCTTGAAAGTATGGTCTTCGGGGACAACACCGGGGATGACCTTGTGTGTGGTGAGCATGTACATCGGCTGGGGCTGAATGATGGTCATAAGAACCTGCACGCCACGTGCCTGGAGATCTTTGATGGCCTCTTCCATAGCGTAGAGTCCGCTCTGGTCCATGAAGGAGACGAGGCGCATGCGGATGATGACGATCTTGGCGTCTTCGGGGACGGTCTGCATGACATCCTTGAATTTATTGATGGTGCCGAAGAAGATGGGACCGTTCAAACGCTGGATGTAGATCCTATGGGCGACTGTGTCGGGCATTCCGCCTTCATCTGACCAGGGGCTTTCCTTGTCGAAGTTGGTCATCTCCTGACTGCTATAGCCACCCTCGACGAGGTCGGAGGCACGTTTCATGAAGAGCACACAGGCTATCACCATACCGATACCGACGGCGGTGAGGAGGTCGACGAAGACGGTGACGAGGAAGACGACGATGAGGACTACGGCGTCGGCACGCGGAATCTTAGGCAGGTCCTTGAAACCGCGGATGTCGATGATGCCCACGCCGACGGTGATGAGGATGCCGGCGAGGACCGACAGGGGCACATACTTGACCACCGAACCGAGGCCGAGCATGATGGCCAGCAACAGCAGTGCGTGGACCATGCCGGAGAGCTGTGTACGTCCGCCGGACTTGACGTTGACGACGGTGCGCATGGTAGCACCTGCGCCGGGAAGACCGCAGAAGAGGCCGGCAACGGCGTTGCCTATGCCCTGCCCTATCAGCTCACGGTTGGAGTTGTGCTTGGTCTTGGTGATATTGTCGGCCACCACGGAGGTGAGCAGAGTGTCGATGGAACCGAGGCCGGCGAGTGTGAGGCCGGGGATGAGGGCAGCGACGAGGACGGTGCCCCAGTTGATGCCTGCAAGGCTGACGCCTTCTTTGGCGAAGAAGGGCATGGGAAGACCCGAGGGTATCTCGCCGATGGTGGCGACGCCGTCCATATTGATGAACAGGGAGACGACGGTCATCACGATGAGTGCCACGAGAGTGGAGGGCACTTTCTTGGTGATCAGCGGGAAGATGTAGATGATAAGCACGGTGCCTATACCCAGCAGCAGAGCGGTGAGCGAGATGGCACCGAAGGCTTCGGGCAGACCGACGAGGAGGTCGATCATGGAGCCGCCTTTGCTCTGTCCGAGGAGAGGATAGATCTGCTGCAGGATGATGATGACACCGATGCCGCTCATGAAGCCCGAGAGCACGGGATAAGGGATGTAGCGCACATACTTGCCTATCTTGATGATGCCGAAGAGAATCTGGAAGAGGCCGCAGAAGATGGCTGCAAGAGCCATAGAAAGCATCACCTCTGAGATGCTGCCGTTGGATGCCGTCCAGGCGCCGGTGACGAGGGTGGCGGTGACAACGGTCATGGGGCCGGTGGGGCCACTGATCTGGCTGTGTGTGCCGCCGAAGAGGGAGGCGAAGAAGCCGAGGAGCATGGCGCCGGTGAGGCCGACGTAGGCTCCGATGGAGGCTGCCGACGGGTCGGCGACGCCGGAGAAGGCCTGTATACCGAAGGCAAGAGCCAGGGGCAATGCGACGATGCCGGCGGTAATGCCGCCGAAGAGGTCGCCTTTGATGTTGCTGAATAATTTCATCGAAGTGTAGTTATTGTTTCGTTTGTGTATTTTTTTGTCTTGCTTTTACCTGCACCCCACAAGGCATAGGAGGCCGAGACGGAGAGCAGGGCCACACCGGTGCCGCCGACGACATCGCTGAACCAGTGGCGGTCGTTGTAGATGCGCATGAGGCCGACAATGGCGGCTACGCCGTAGCCAGCCACAGCTATCCACGGATAGTCGCTACCGTATTCGCGCCGCAGTATCTCGGCGCCGGTGACGGCCATGAAGGTATGACCCGAAGGGAAGCTGTTGAGCGTGGTGCCGTCGGGACGTCCGGTGCCGTAGAAGAGCTTGCAGGACTCGATGACGGCCAAACCGATAAGGGACGATGTGCCGGCGAACAGGGCCATCTGACCGAGGTTGTGCTCGGCGGGCAGACCGGCGATGTTGAGCACAAAGGGCGTAGCCATGGGTACGAGCAGCAGGATGTTGTCTAAATGGGTATGAGGAAGTTCGGAGAGATGGAGTCCATCGTGGATGTGGACCTCGATGTTATGTAGTTCGGGACGCAGTGTCACCAAAGCACCACCGGAGAAAAGTACGGCACCTGCCAATGGTTCCCAGGCCGGGCTGAGCGGCCGACGAGCGACGGTGTCCTGTCCGCTGACAGAAGCGGGTGCCGATAGCAGCCAAAAGAGAAGCATACTGACACACGTCAGCCGGAAAAAGATGCTTTTTATGGTTTCTAAATTATTCACTAATCACATTTCAATTCTCCATTCTTCAGCACCGGCACTACGGGGCAGGTGTCCTGACGGAATGCAAACTCTATGTCGGCATGTGCTCCAAAGCCTTCGAGACGGTGCACGTGTGTGCAACGCTGACAGTATTCGTATGGGTCGCTCTTAGCCACCTGCCAAAGGGAGAGCGCCATATTGGCAGCATCGCCATGGATTTCGGCCACATTTTGCAGTCTTTCAATGATAGCGCCTGCGACAAGGCTGTCCTCGATGCAGAAATCGTTTTGCCAACCAGAGCAAAGGAGAACAATGTCCATGTTCTCCTGTTTCAACCTGGAGCATAATGCCGAGATATTGGCAAAGCAACCGACAAACGTGAGGTCGGCATCGGCGCCACAGAGTATGCTGACGGTGCCGTTGGTGGTACTATATGCCAATCGGACACCATGCATGTCACAACGCAGGTATTCGGTAGGCGAATTGCCGTAATCGGAACCGGGCAATTTCTTGCCACCCCGTTCGGCAGCGATTTTATAGTTCTTCGGACGATATGCCTCGAGCGCTTCGAGGGTGTCGAGCGGCGCCACAGTGCTACAGCCAGCTTGGAAGGCTGCACAGACGGCTGTGGTGGCACGCAGGAGATCTATGGCCACGGTGACGTGGTGTTCTTTGATTGTGCGGAAAGGATAGAGTGCCGGTGTGAGCGAAACTTCAATCTTCATCACTGGTTGTCTTTGAACAATTCCACACTTCCGTCACGGTGGATGCGGAGGTTAAAGTATTCGGGGTGCGAATTGATGTACTGCTCGGCATCATGCTGACGGGCGCGGAAACCCGAAGGGATGTCGCGCAGGACATATTGGTTGACAATTTCCACCAGACGGCAGCGCTGTGCTGTCTCGAGGTCGCATCCGTACCGATCGGCGAATTTACGGTCTTCTCTAAGCGGCTTGGGGTTACCCTTGAAGTCTGTCGGAAGGTATTTGGTTGCTTTTACGTGGACATGGAGCATCTCGTTGCCGGTATGAGTCGAACGCATGACATATTCGGCTTCCACACTCCATGTGTTGGATGTATTTGTCCAGTTGATGAGGTCAATGAAGAGAACGGCATCAATGCCGAGGTCGGTGTTGAGGTCGTTGATGATCTCGTTGCGGAGCTGCTTGCCTGTGCGCTGTTCGGTGGCGGCAAGCTGGGCTGATGCCAATGGGCCAAGGACATAATAGCCGTGAGCCGTGAGCGGGTCGGCGGCTGTGAGGTACATCTGCATGGCAGCCACTGTGAGCGAGGCATTGTAGACTGAGTCGGCAGTCTCACGCACGGCACGATGGGGAGAGAGGTCGTTGAGCGGCACGACATAGACCGTGGCTGGACGTTCCTGATACAGCTCAGTGTATTTTGCCACACGACGTTCGCCCTTACAACCCGCAAGCAAGATTAGCGGCAGCAGGAGGCTGAGGATTAGACGACTGTTCTTCATGACTTCTTGTTTTGTTTGGCAGCTGCCTGTTGCGCCTGACGTTCGGCGGCGCGGCGTTTCTTTTCTTCCTCACGTTGCTTGGCTTTTTCCTTAGCGGCTTTCTTTTTGGCTTTTTCTGCGGTTTTCCTGGCTTTCTGCTGTTCTTTCTTGGCGTTCTTCTTGTCAAGTTGTGCCTGTTTGCGGGCGTCTATCTTGGCCTGCTTTTCGGCGGCTATGGAGTCGGCGACAAACTTGCGACGCAGTTCTTCCTTGCGTTGCTCTTCGGCCAGCATTTCACGTTTCTGGTTGGCGGTGAGACGAATAGGATAATCCACAGAATCAATCGGTGTCTGCTGGCTAACGCGGACGCTGTCGGTGCTATCAATGACAGCGGCGATACGCGGCAGAGGCTTGAGCATGGTGAGCGAGTCGTATGCCCAGGCCTCAAGTTTCAACATGTCGGCGGTATCATGCTGACCGGCCATGGTGTCGGCAACAAGGTCCGGCAGGAGGCGTTCTTTGATGCGGCGCACCATCAGACGGCTTTCGGGAAATGCCTTCGCTTCGGAGTTGAGCATACGGCAGGCTTCGCCGTCGTGGCCCATGAGGGCGAGAGTGACGCCGTATTCGGCGTACATACCGGGATGCAAGGTATCGGCCTTGACAGCGGCATTTAGGCTTTCGGCATAGGCATAGGCCAACGAGTAAAGCGAGCCGTAGGTGCGACCGGTTTGATAGTCAAGCACTTCGGCACGGGGCAGGCCAACATACTGACCAGAACAGCCTGCGAAGAGAAGGGCCGCAGCGATGAGAATGGTTCTGATATGTTTGTTTTCCATCATCGTTCTAAAACAAAAAGGCAAGGACCTATAAGCCGGGTTCTGTCGTGTTCTATCATCAATCTACTGCCGTCGTCGCCGACGGCCTCTATCAACCTACCCCCCGGCATCGGACGAGTCTGTCCTACATTTAACCGGTATACATGGTCTTTCAGCCCATGAGGCTTGCCATCGTGCCCGTCGCCGGAACACGTCGTGGGCTCTTACCCCGCGTTTTCACCCTTGCCTTTTTGCAAGGTGGCCGATCTTGAGGAGGCACCCTTGCAAAAATCGGCGGTATATTCTCTGTGGCGCTTTCTGTAAACCAGTCATTGCTGACTGATTTCCTTCCCGTTAGGAAGCATGGTGACTCGAGCTGCCCGGACTTTCCTCTCGGCCCGAAGGCCCAGCGATAGAACAGTCCCTGCCAGTTTTTTGCGGTGCAAAAATACAACTTTTTTTTTAATTATAAATAAAAATAGACGATAAGCCTGATTATCCGCGTGTTCAAACACAATGGGCACCACATTGGATGTCATGTAATGCCCTTAGAGAAAGATTTATTTGTCGTTTACCGTACGACTGTCACGGTGCCGGTGCGTTGGCAGGGTATGTTGTTGCTGTCGCGATAGGAGATGACCCAAACGTAGGCGCCTTGCGGCACGGGAGTGCCGTTGACGGTGGCGTTCCATACGAATTGGGGATCGGTGCTGCTGAAAAGTTGACGGCCGCCGCGGTTGTAGATGTAAATATGGAAGTTGGATAGTGCAGAGGTGGCTTTGACACTGAAGAAGCGGAGTTCTTCGGTGTCGCTACTGGGAATGATGATGTTGGGTACCCAGAGGACGTTGTCTTCATGGTAGGGTTCTGGCTGGGGAGGATCGGCTTTTATGGATTCTATCGTCGACTGAGGGACAATGAATGCGAAATCGGTATCGAGGGTTTCCGCCAAATCGTTTTCCTGCTCCTGTTGATGGATGTCTTGAGCTGGAGCGGATGCACCAGCAGTGGACGACTGCGGAATCTCTGACACCATGTTTTCGGTAGAAGGATGTGGCTGATGGTCAATGACGACGACGGGTGTTGCCGCATCATTGGATGGTTGCACCGAGGCTTCGCCTGCTGTGGCTTTATGTTCTACAGGCTTGGCGACACTGACGGAATCAAGGCTTTGCTTTTGCGACTCCGGCATGCTGAGCGAGGCATTGTCCGCATTACTGCCGGATGTGACTGGGGCAACCGCCTGGTGAGACAGGCCAATTGCTGTTTGCGGCTTTTCTTTTGGGAACAAAGCGATTGCGACTCCGGTCATAACAGCAGCTATGACTGTGACAACAGCGCCGATTCGCATTGCGTGCCGGAGGCGCACTCGACGCTGTATTTTTTCAAATACACCTTTGCCTGGGTCGACTTGATAGTTTTTCCAATCCATGGTATTATCTGTTTTTTCTTTGTTTATTCCGGTTTACACTGGGGTGAGCCACCACGTGTTTTTGTTTCCAAATATAGACGCATACGAGCACGGGCTTTGCTGAGTATGCCTCTGAGTGTGACGGGCTGGCATCCCATACGACGAGCGGCCTCATCTTGAGCGAGTTCCTCTATGTAACAGAGGTTTATGGCCATGCGCTGAGCAGGCGGAAGATGTTGCAGTGCATCTACAATGTCGTCCATGCTGAATGGCAGCTGGATTTGGTCGGAGCCAACGACGTCGAGGTCGTCTTTTAGCGTCAGGCGATGGTTGCGGCGATAGCTCTGGATGCAGGTGTTAACAACAATGTTATATATCCAAGACCTGAGCTTTTCTGGTTCGCGAAGTGTGCCGATGTTTTCGATTATTTTTACGAAAGCATCCTGAAGCATGTCACGTGCTTCGTCTTCGCAGGAGGAGAAGCGACAGCAAACGCCCATAGCCATTGGTGCGAACTCGTTGTAGAGGGCGCGCCATGCGTCGCTTTTGCGCCGGCGACAGTCTGCGACCATTTGTGCATAGCTAATGCTCATCGGCATATAGACGCGAAGGAGGTCTGTTTGTTTCCTTATTAACCTTTTTTAACAACAAGGCTGACTATTGTTGCAGTAGTTCCACATACGGTGAAGCGGACCTCATAGCGGTCGTATTCAACAGTATAGATACGTTCCGAGTCATCTTGATAGTGGGGACGGGGGTCGAGGGCCAGTGTATGCACGAGTGCATGCCGAACGTCGTCGTGCAAGCACGAAAGGAACTGTTTGGGGTCAGCGACTTGCAGCACTGCCTGGGGTGCTGCAGACGCGAACCCGGAACGGGCTTCGGGATGGCTGTCGGCATACTCGACATAAGGTTTTATGTCGAGTATAGGGGTGCCGTCAACGAGGTCGGCACCGGAGACGACGAGCACGGGACCTGGCTCAATGCGCAGCAGACGAACTGAGGAAAGACCAATAGGATTAGGCCGGAAGGGGCTGCGTGTTGCGAAGACCCCTACCCTGCGGTTGCCACCGAGGCGTGGCGGGCGTACTGTGGGGCTCCATTTTTCGCGCTCGGAGAGGTGGAATTGCCAGATGAGCCACAAGTAGTCGAATTCTTCGAGGCCGCGGACGGCTTCAGCCACTCGGTATTCGGGCTCGAAGACGATGCGAGCCTCATAGTCAATGAGTCCCGCTTGCCGCGGTACACCGAATTTCTCCTTGAAAGGTGTCTCTATATGAGCAATGACTTTCACTTGCGGGCTGCCCACACTTTGTCGAAGTCTTGTTTGTTTTTGACGAGGAGGTTGGGGATGTCGAGTCCGTAGGGGCAGCGCTGCTTGCAGAGGTCGCAGTGGACACAGTCGTCGATTTTGTCCATCTCGCGGCGCCAGCCGTCGGTGACGTATACGCTGTGCGGGGCACGTTGGAGGAAGAGGCTCATGCGGTTGCAGTCCTGTATCTGTATGCCTACGGTGCAAGGCTGGCAGTAGCCGCAGCCGCGGCAGAAGTTGCCACAGAGCTCACGACGGTCAATCTCTATCTGCTTACGCATTTCGTCGGTGAGCACGGGTGGGTTGTCTTGATAGCTGAGCCACTCGTCGAGCTCGCTTTCTTTCTGGATGCCCCAGATGGGTGCCACCTCGTACTGCGCAAGCCAAGCATAGGCAATTGCAGAGTGGGTGATGAGGCCGCCGCTGAGGCCTTTCATGCAGATGAAGCCCATGTTGGCGTCAAGGGTACGGCGCACTATGTCGAGGTCGGCATCGGTGGCGAGATAGGAGAAGGGATACTGCAGCGTCTCGTAAAGGCCACTTTCGATGGCTTCTATGGCCACACGCTGGCGGTGGTTTGTGATGCCGATATGGCGTATCTTGCCCTGCTGCCTGGCTTCGAGCATGGCCTCATAGAGTCCGCTGCCGTCGCCGGGACGAGGACAGAAGGCCAGGTTGTGGAACTGGTAGAGGTCGACATAATCGGTCTGTAACAGACGGAGGCTTGTCTCGAGGTCTTTCCAGAAACCGTCGTCGGTGGTGGCACCGGTCTTTGTGCTTATGATCACCTCTTGGCGACGACCCTTGAAGGCCACGCCGAGTTTCTCCTCGCTGTCGGTGTAAAAGCGGGCAGTATCGAAGTAGTACATGCCGCCGTCGAGGGCACGGAGTATGAGTTTTACGGCATCGGCCTGGCTGATACGCTGTATGGGCAGAGCGCCAAAACCGTTGCGCGGCACGACGAGGCCGCTCTTACCAAGGGTCACTTTCTGCATAGTTCTTCTTTTAATGCGTTTACAAAATCATATATATCCTGCTCCGTCGTGTCAAAGCTGCACATCCAGCGCACTACGTCGGCATCTTCGTCCCAGTCGTAGAAAAAGTAACGATGCTGCAGCCGATGCCAGACATCGGCGGGCAGCTGGGCAAAGAGGCTGTTGACCTGAACGGGGTACATTATCTTGACACCATCGATTTTTTCCACTTCGGAGCGTAGCAGCTGCGCCATGCGGTTGCTGTGCTCGGCGTTGCGGCGCCACATGCCGCTTTCAAGGTAGCATATCATCTGCGCAGCCATGAAGCGCATCTTGCTGGCAAGCTGTGTCATCTGCTTGCGGCGATATTTCATGTCGACGTCGAGAGTCAAATTAAGCAGCACGCAGCTTTCGCCCATGAGGAGGCCGTTCTTGGTGCCGCCGAAGCTGAGGGCGTCGACGCCGCAGTCGGTAGTCATCTCTTTGAAGGTGCATCCCAGTGCTACGGCGGCATTAGCCAAGCGGGCGCCGTCGACATGCAGGTACATATTATGGCTGTGGGCCAAATCGGCGAGGGCGCGAATCTCGTCGAAGGTGTAGATGGTACCCAACTCTGTTGGCTGACTGATACTTATAGCCTTGGGCTGCGAGTGGTGCTCGAAACCGAAGCCGTGGAGGCGAGTCTTCACCAATTCGGGCGTCAGCTTGCCGTCAGAGGTGTCGACGGTGAGCAGACGGCAACCTACAACACGCTGCGGGGCACCGCATTCGTCGACGTTGATATGCGCCGTCTCGGCACAAACGACGGCCTCATGCGAGCGGCACATGGCATCGATGCTCAGCACATTGGCACCGGTACCGTTGAAGACAAGATAGACGCGTGCCTGCTGTCCGAATGTGTCGCGAATGAGCTCTTCCAGACGCGCAGTATATTCGTCGTCGCCATAGGCGAGGGCGTGGTCGTTGTTGGCATCGGCCAGTGCCTGAAGCACCTCGGGGCTGAAGCCGGAATGGTTGTCACTACCGAATCCTCGTTTCATGGTAATGGTTAAAGGTTAATGGTTAAAGGTTAATGATTATAGATTACTGTGTTAGGGCGTCGGCGACGAGGAAGATGCTGCCAGTGACAAGCACCATGTCGTCCTTGCCGGCGGCGGCGCGGGCAGCCGCTATCGCCTCTTTGACGTTGCCGAAAGCCGCACCCTCTATGCCCATCTCCCGAGCTGCCGCCACAAGGTCGGCCACAGGCAGACGACGCGGCACGGAGGGCTGCGTGAAGTATATTGAAAATTGAATATTGTTTATTGAAAATTGATTTGTCAGTAGCTGCAGTATATGGCGGAAGTCTTTGTCGTTGACACAGCCGTAGACGAGGTGCAGATGACGGAATTCCATGGTCTGCAGCTTGCCGAGCATGGAGCGTATGCCGGGCTCGTTGTGGGCGGTCTCGCAGATGGTGAGCGGACTCTCCCCTATCTTCTGCCAGCGTCCATGCAGGTGGGTGTTGGTTACCACGCGGGCAAGACCGCGTTGCAATGAGGAATGAGGAATGAGGAATGAGGAATTACGATTGAGGACTTCGACGGCTTCGAGCACGGTGGCAAGGTTCTTCTTCTGATAGTCGCCGGTGAGTTCGTCGGTATATCTGCTTATGTCGTCGACCACATAGTGCTGGTCGGCATAGGTTATCGGCGCATGATGCGCGGCGGCCACACGGTCGAAGACAGGCTTGGTCTCTGCCTGTGTCTCGCCAACCACCACAGGTACACCATCTTTGATGACGCCAGCCTTCTCGCCGGCTATTTTCTCCAGTGTGTCGCCGAGGAACTGCGTGTGGTCCAGGCCAATGTTGGTGATGACGCTGAGCAGCGGCGTGATGACATTGGTGCTGTCGAGCCGGCCGCCCATACCCACCTCGATGACGGCGATATCCACCTTCTCTTTGGCGAAATAGTCGAAAGCGAGACCGACAGTCATCTCGAAGAAGGAGAGGTTCCTGAATGCCTGATTGTCTGACTGTTTGATTGTTTGAGTAACGAAGTCGACGACAGCCTGTTGGGGAATCATCTCGCCGTTGATGCGAATCCTCTCCCGGAAGTCGACGAGGTGCGGCGAGGTGTAGAGGCCCACTTTGTAGCCCGCCTCCTGTAGTATGGAGGCCAGGAAGTGGCTCACCGACCCTTTGCCGTTGGTGCCGGCAACGTGGATGCTCTTGAACTTGCGCTCGGGATTGCCGAGGGCCGCCATCATGTCGATGGTGGGCTGTATGTCGGCCTTATAAGCTGCAGCGCCGACGCGGTGGTACATCGGCAGCTGCGCAAACATATAGTCAAGTGTCTCTTGGTAGGTCATTTGTGCGGAATGGTATAGGTCAGGCCGAGGATGAAGAGGCCGCGTTGCGATGGGTAGTTGGTCCAGAGGTTGTAGCGTTGGAAGGCCAGGTTGTCCATCTTCAGGAAGAACGACAGGGCGCGGTTGTGGCGGTATTCCGCTTCGGCGGCGATGCCGTAGCGCAGGGGCAGCGTCTCGCCGAGGTCGCCACGCATGCTGCCAAGCAGCTGTCCTTCGAGGTAGAAGAGCCATTTGTCATGGTAGTTGACCTTGGCGGCCACAATGGCGTCCCAGTCGGGACGGTAGAGGGGCTTCACATAATCGATGGTGGGCATCGCCAGGGGGTCTTTCTCGTCGACGAAGGTGTAGCGGTAGTAGTGGCCGCCAGCCATGAGGGTGAGCATCTCGTCGTTTACGAACGAAACGGTGCCGCCGATGTTGAAGCGGTTGTCATCGACATACATCGGACGGTATACATTATTAAGTGTATAGTCGTTGTCGAGCGTGAAGGTCAGGTCGTCCTGCAGCATCTGGAAGCCGACTTCGGCGTTGACCTCGATCTTGCGGCTGGGGTTCCAGCGGGCATGGAAGGTGAAGTCGTAGTGGCGTGTGGCACGCTGCTCGGCATCAGGGGCTATGTAGGGGTTCACCAGCCGGATGGTGTTCCAGTTGTTGGCATCGAATCCGCCGGTGGCACCGAGGCTGAGCACCAGGGCGTCATTCATCAGGCTCTTGCTGACGACCACATCGGGGAACATACGGAAGATCGTAGCGGTGTCGTTGGTATATGAATCCCATCCTGCGGTTACGCCGACATGGAAGTCCAATCCGCTGAGCATAAAGTCGGCATAGGGGTTCACCTTCACTATATTGCGCCACCCCACGACGGTGTCGGCCTGCGGAGCCATGCTGCAGCCCAGCGGCATCTCGCCATCCATGCGGTACGAGTTGCGGTAACCGTCGAACTCGGCACGCAGATAGGCCACTCCTTTGTATTGGTCGTTGATGCTGAAGCCGTAGTGTATGTCGCCGCTGGCGTTGAGGTTGAACTCGTTCTGTCCCCAGTAGGCCCACAGGTCGCTGGCATGCACGTTGACGGCATAGCCGAGCTTGTTGGGGTCGAGCTGCATGTTCTTCAGTCCGATGTTCCAAGTGGCGATATTGTACGAGGCGCGGTAGTCGGAGAGTGCAATGCTGTCGCGTACTGTGCCGAGCACAGCCTGCAGCGTGCTGTCGCTGAAGCCGTAGTAGAGGTTGTGGTCGTGCTCGTAGCTTATGTCCGTCGACAGCTGCAGCTTGTCGGCGACGATATACTTGCCGAAGAGTGTTACTGCTGTCTGGCCGAAAAAGTTCTTGCCGTAGTCGGGAATGGAACCCCACGAGAAATTGTGGTTCACCTTGATGCCGTAGGTCTTCTCACGGTCGCGTGTCGAACTCCAGTAGAGGTCGGCCAAGGTCGAAGGATAGTAACCAACACCAAGACGGAAATAGTTATTATACAATTTGGTAGCAGGCTCCCCAACCAAACGCGCCGCCTTTATACGGGTTGGTTCGTACAGGGCTCGCAGGCGTGTAGGCGTGATACTATAGTTAAAGTCGCGCTCCATACGGCCTATCGTATCGGTGATGGCAGCAGGGAAAGACAATTTCTTGCTCAACTCGATTACAGGTTTGTATGCCCCACGCACCACCACACTTTCATTGTATCCACCTTCCTGTGCATGTGCCACACCAAACAACATTAATATTATAGCTGTTGTTATGATCGATTTTTTCATAATTAAAACACTTAAATACTGCTAAAATATTACATTTATTTTATTACAGTTCAATAACCATTTCTTCTTCATCGGCGGCGGGCTGTGCAGGTTGCTCGGCAGCCACAATGGCGGCAAGTTTCCTGCGAGCCACTCCGACAAGCTCTTCTCCGTCGTAATTGTCTATAATGCTCTGCAAGGTCTGCTTGGCCTGCATGTTGTTGCCGCGAGCATAGTAGATGTCGGCCCAGAGGATGAAGGAGTATGCCAGCCAATAGTCGCTCGAGGCGTCGGCCACAATGCCTTCAATCATCTTCTCGGCACGGTCGTATTTTTTGTTCAACATCAGGATTTCGGCTTGGCGGCAACGGGCTTCGCCATTGTACTCGCCATTGGTCGAAGCCACTATATTGCCATAGTAGGCGAAAGCCGAATCATACTGGCCGTTGTCGAAGCAGGTGCGCCCCATGGCCAGCTGGGCCTCTTCTTTCAACTCTGGCGAAGCCTTCTCGTCGTTCACCAGTCTTTGGCCGGCACGGATAATGTTGCTGTTCTGCCGCAGCGCCACAGCGCAGCGCAGACTACCAATCTCGCCCTGCAACAGGCTGTTGTCGCTCTCGGCATTATCCATCAGCCGCTGGTACAACATGGCTGCCTGACTGTAATTCCCAAGTCCATAGGCTATGTTGGCGGCATTGTAGAGCGACTCCTCGCTATAGCGGTTGGCACCACCCTCGGCTACCGCCACATAGTGCGGCAGGGCCTTCTCATTCTGTCCCAGACGGAAATAGCTGTCGGCCAAAAGATAGTGGGCCTTCACGGCAAAGAGTCCGTTGGGGAACTTCGCGATATAGTTCTCCAGACCTGCGGAGGCATTCTCGTAGTCACCCTCCTGATAGCGCCCCTCGACGGCAAGGAAGGTCGTCGAGTCCTGCTCCACAGTCGACACGGTCACCTTGGTGGTGCGCTGCACGTAGGTGAAGTATTCCTCCACGCGGTTCTGCGCAATGTATATGTTCTTCACGGTGCTCAGCGCGTCGCGGGCCTCGTCGGTGCCGGGGTATTGCGTTAGCAGCCGGTCGAAGGTCTTCAAGGCTTGCTCGTCACGCTCAGTATTATAGTATATCAAACCCTGGTTCAGCAATGCGGTCTTGACATACACGCTCTGCGGATACTGCTTCACAAAGTTGGTGTAGTATGTCATTGCCATCTCGTTATTGTCACACATCATATATGTATTTGCAATCTCAAGCATGGCCTTGGACTTCAGCGACGAATTTTGATATTTCTCGAATATATAGTTCAGGTTCGTAAGCTTCTCGCTATTCTTCCCTTGTGCGCCATAGGCAAGGGCTTTCTGGTAGGTAGCGTAGTCGGCGTCCTTGCCTCCCGCAGCTATTACCTTATTATATTCCAGAATCGACTCAGCGAAACGGCTCTGCACATACATACAATCGCCTATACGGTTCCATACATCTTCACGCATGCGTTTTTTGTCTTTGCCTGTGGCTGTTGCAAGACGTTTCTCCAGCTCGGAAAAAGCGTCCTCGGCTTCGTCAAACTGGCCCTTGTTCATCAACAGATAACCGTAGGTATACCTGGCCTCGTCTGCGTAGTGTGACGTGTTCTTGTACGACGACAAAAGGAACTTATTGATGTTTCGCTCCGCTGCCGGTAAATTTCCAGCCTTGTAATGCGATTCGCCGATTAAATAATTGGCATCGGCCGTTATACGCGGCACTGCGTTCACCTTGGCGGCCTTCTCGTACAATGCCACACCTTCGCTCTCCTTGCCACTGTTGCACAGCTCCACGCCCCTGTTCAGCAAGGCACGCTGATAGGCCTGCTCCAACGTTGCGTTGCGTTGTGGAATCTGTTCCAGCAGGCGGATGGCCTCCTTGTAGTTGTTCGTCGAGCAGTACAGCTCCGTCAGTATCTCCTGCGCCTCGGTTTTGTGGACGCTCTTGGGGTATTTCTTCAGATAGTTTTCGAAAGCCTTGATGCTCTCTCCCATGGCGTTCTGGTTCAGCTCGCAGCTCAGTTTGGCATAGTTGAACATCGCATCTTCCTTGATTTTGGCATTGAAGTCCATCTTCGATGCACCGAGGAACATGCTCCTTGCATCCATCTTGCGGCCAAGCCTCACGTAAGTATCTCCCAATGTGTACAAAGCATTCTGTGCCACACTGTCGCCGCACTGCGTCTTCCGGCTTAGATATACCGCGGCCGAGTCATAGCGGCCGAGCATGTAATAACTATAGCCGACCTGGTAGTCGTTGTCTTGCGGCGTGCATCCGCCTTTCTGTGCCAGCCGCTCCCCTCCTACCGCACGGTAGTTCTCCAGCGCACGCTCATATTCTCCGCGGTTGAAATACACCTCGCCAACCATCTGATGGACCTCGCCTCGCTTGAAAGCGTCCTTGTCCTTCAGAAGTCCGGGAGCCATCTGCAGCAACTCGTCATGTCGGCCGAGATAATAGTAAATACGGGCAATGTAGTTCGGGGCAATCTTGGCAAACTTGCGATCCTTCTCAAGCTCCTTGAAATTCTTGAGCGCCAGCTCGTACTGTCCGTTAACATACTGGATGTGGGCATAATAATACAGGCTCGAATTCCGGTATTTGCTGTGCCCCTCCACCTGCTGCGAGAAAAGGCCTGCCGCCTTCTTCAGGTCGCCCTTCTGAAAATAGCAATAGCCTTTCTTGAAATTGTACTCGCCGCGGTGGTCGTACTCAACCTCCGCACCGTCCACCTGCTTGTACCAATCCAGCGCCTTCTCGTAGTCGCCACGTGTGTAATGGAAATTGCCCAGGTAGAAACGTGCCATATTGCAACGCGAACTCTGAGGGTAAAGACGCAGAAACTCCTCCAGGCGATAGCAGGCATCGTTATTGTCCAGCTTCTCGGAGCACACACCGGCATAATAACACGCCTCGGCCGTCGTCAGGTCGGCACGGCTTTCCTTGCCAACGACAATCTCGTCATATATCTGTTGCGCAGCAGAATACTTCTGTTTCTGATAGAGGTCGGTAGCCTCGCGATACAACTCGCGCTGCCTGTCCCCAGGAGTCTCCTTCTGTGCCATCATTGTTGCAGGTAACAAATGGAAGAAGGCCGCCACCATTACCGTCACAACCAACCTGTTTCTGTCTGTCATATATTTCATAATCATTTAAACATTCAAACAATTAAACACTTCGACAATCACCCTCATCTCATATAGAACGGCAGCACGCCGTCATCTTTTTTCTCAGTTTTTTTCTCCCACGGGCCATGCAGCAAAAAACCGCTCGCCGGCGTAGGCGTGATGTTGTACTGCAGCTTCCCGTCAGGCCCGATAAGCACAAATGTCGGATAACTCACCACCCCGTAGTGCTCCAGCAACCGATAATTGCCATCGAAGTGCAGCCACGTCCAATTGTATTTATGTCCGCGTTTGCTTGTGCGCAGCAGGTGATACATCTTCTGAAACTCGCGGTCGCACACCACACTCACAAACACCACGTCCGGATTTTTGGCATACACGCTGTCGCGGAAAAAAGCCAGCGTCTCAAGTTCCGACAACGAATTTGGGTCGCCGCAACGCACAAAACTCAGATAGACCCATTTGCCCTTGAAATCGTCCAAGGCCACCATCTTCCGGTCTACATCGGGCAAAGAAAACCTTTCCGCCTCATTGCCCCGCTCATAACGTCCCAGACTGGCGGCAAGCCTCTGGGCCAGCTCCTTATGCTCGGGAAAACGGCTCTCGCGTCCAAGATGCTCTATCATCCTTCTCACCTTCATGCCGTCATACTCCGCATTGTACCAACTCTCCTTCAAAGCCTGCAAGGCCGCCAGCTCGCGCACCCGTTCGTTGCGCAGCAGCGGATCTATGCCAAGCGAGTCGAGATAGACGGCCAAATCCTCCTTTTCGACCCATGCTTTAAGACGGTTCAACGGCACCTTACCCATTCCACGCGACACGCTGCCGTCAAAGAGCGCCATAAACAGACGCATATACGTCTCGTCATGATAACGTACAGGCTGCCCGTCGATATATTTTGCTATCAGCTTCTTGCGGCTAACAAAATGCATCGCCAGCTGCATCTCGGCGAGCGTGTATCTCTTGTAGTAGTCAAAAAACGAACCCTCCGCACTTGGGAAACGGCGCTCTACAAGGGTCACAAGCGTGTCGAACCACCGGCGCTGCGGGCGGAACTTCGGATCAAAGAAAACACGGTTGGCAGTGACGAAACTGTCAACCAACGCCTCGTATGCGCCAACCTTAAGATTCAGCTCGTCGCTGGGCAGGTTGAGGAACTCTACATGCAACGCCTCAGGCGCTAAAAAGATATTGCGCTTCTCTCCCAAATCCCAGTCAAACTCCGGCAGCCACACCTCATAGCGACGCCCAGGCTCCACATAGAACGACTGTGAGAAATTTTCAACCTGAATAAAAACCAGGCGAGGATAGTTGGCATACAGACGGAGTTCGAACCGGCCGCTCTCGTCAATCCTCGTCTCGTCAAGCAACAGTTCCTCCATCGTCAGCATGTCGGCATAGCCGTAGACGCCAATCACCTTGCCCGTCCCGTTGGCCGTCAAACCAGCTATCGTGACATTCGTAGCGCCCTGACCCTCGGCCGTCAACGCAAGCGCCAACGCCACAATCATCGTCGCAATATGTATTATTCTGTGTCCGTTCTTGCTTTTCATGTTATCCAACCCGCTGCATTTATAATTATTTTAGAAAACGTCGCTATATATATTTTATTGTATAAAAAAAATAAAAAATCTTCAGTGTTTCTTTAGTGGTTGACTGAAGAAACACTGAAGAACAATCCAAGAACAGGCGGCGCTTATACCTACATGCGGCCTTGCCGGGATGGATATTGCGGCGGAGCGGCAGCGACTGCGTGCTATTGCACCACCAGCCTGCGGGTCGCCGTGCCGCGCGGCGTGGTCACACGCACCAGGTAGACGCCTGCCGCGAGACCCTTGGTGTCGAAGGTGACGGGCAGGGCGACGTTCCCGAGGTCCATGACCTCCTTGCCGCCGCCGTTCATCACGCTCACCGTCACCGTCTCGCCGACACAGTCGGCGCTCACGGTCACCAGACCGTCTGTCGGGTTGGGCGACAGGACGAGTCCCGGCAGGGCGGCCTCGGCAGCGTCGACCGACACCGGGGCGCCGAAGTGCACCCTTGGGCTCCAGCCCGACCACACGTGGTTGTCAAGCCCAGGGCAGCGGGCGTTGACTTTCACCCAATAGGGTTTGCTCGGGTAGAGCCCCGTATGGCGCCAGTGGCACGACGCGACCGTGTCGGTCACCGTCAGGTCGGGGCCGTACATCTCCACCACCCACTCCCGGTGGGTGTCTGTGCTGTCCCAGCTCACCTCCACGGTGCCGGCCGAGTCCATCACCGCCGTCAACCCCTCCACCGCCGGGCACGGCGGCGCCACTATCAAAAACAGCTCGGGAAGGATTCCCTCAAGGACTGTGTCGTTCAACCATTCCGCGTCACCATAATTAGTCCATTTGACGCGCAAATTGTTTATGCGGTATGGCGGCTCGTGGTCTTCATGAAGACGACATAGTAAGGCATAACTTGGTGGATTATACATAGTCCATGTTGATACTCCGACCCAGAAGCCCCCGTTTACCACGACGGGAGGATTGTTGGAATCGAAATACTTGAAACGTAACACAACCTTATCTGTCAGAGGATTAAGATTGGCGGATTTCTTCCCGGGCAAAGTGAAAAAATGAAATTTTGTTGTATCTACATTTGTCCAAAAATAATCACTAAAAACCCACGGTCCCAACGCGTCTGCAGTATCGGTCGCCATAATGTTCATTGCTGTATCGTATATGGTTAAATTGTAACGGCCACCCCAATTCTCGTAAGCGCCAGTAAAAGCGATTCCGTAAACAGTTAGAGGCGATTCTGTGTATTGATAAACGGCAAATTCTCCGGGAATTATTCCTGGATAATATGTATAACCTGGACAACCACTATTACTCTCAACTAAAACACATGGCATACCATCGTGGTGTCGTGCTGTATCCGGCAAATTGTATTTGTAAAGGTATGGATAGGTCTGCAAGGTGTCGTACTGCAGCGAATCATAGCGCAGCCATAACGAATCTATCCACGATTGCGCGTATGAACTGATTCCCATCCCAATTACAGCAATAAAAAAAACTAATTTTCGCATTCTATTATGATTTTTGAAATCATTATTTCATTAGAAAAGGATGTTTCGGCAATTTGGTTGCCATCGTAGATGATGTTTTGCAATTGTGCCGGCACGTCGCAGAACAGCACTGCCGACAGGACAGCAAAAACCAGAATCCTGTTTTTTGTTGTGTTTTTCATATTGCAATTATATTTATATGGTTATAATTGTGGCAATTAAAGCGCTGCGGCGCAATAATTCATCACTACAAACATAGAAACATTTTTTCTATTTTGCAAATATTTTTTTGGGAAACTATATACCTGTTGACATCAAAATGCAGATAATTTAACGCAGCCAGGCGACCATCAGGGGAAAGGAGTTGAAGCGAAGCCCCCTTCCAAAAAAATACTCCCTATAGGGGTGCTATGTTCTTCGGTATTTCTTTGGTATTTCTTTGGTATTTCTTTGGTATTTCTTTGGTATTTCTTTGGTGAGCCACCAAAGAAATACCGAAGAACAGACGGTAAACTATTGAGGATAAGGGCCACTTTCCAGCATCTCTGGTCGTTCCCTAAAACTATATACTTGCTGACACTGCCGTGTGGATCCTCACGGGTCTCTGCGTTCAGAGCCGCCGGGGAGGGAATCCTACCAGCCGTAATGCATCATCAATGACCGACAAAGGGCGCATATAAAAGACGTTCATTATCAGATCGTTTTATGGTTGTTCTTTGACTGTTCTTTGGTTTAAACCAAAGAACAGTCAAAGAACAACCATCGAACATACTGAAAACAAACGAATTATAGTGTTCTTAAATTTGATTAAAATACTACTTCAACAGGTATATAAAATCCTTTTTTTAGCAGCAACTGAGGTGGCCGGCGGGTTGTATTGGGGCGATATGGCCGGCCTCCACCTGCACGATGACGAACAGCATTTGTTTGTCGTGTTAAATATTGTGTTAATATTTTATACAACCACCCCTGCGGCATTTGATTTTTTACGTGTATTTTTGTAGACTGAAAAACGTGTGCAAAGATGTTTAATTTTACTCAATATCTATCTGACACTTACGCCATTGCGCTTTCGGCCGCATTATTTGCGGCGTTCATTTTCCTGTGTCTTTATTACGGACTCTACCATATGCGTGTCGGCAATCACAACCGCCACAGAAACGATAAAGGTACGGGCAAACCCTCGCGCAACGAACTGCCCCCCGTCAGTGTCGTCCTCACGGCCCGCAACGATGCAGCATGGCTGAAAGAGAACCTCGTATACCTGCTTGAGCAGGAATATCCCGAATTCGAAGTGGTCGTTGTCGACTACCTAAGCCATGACGACACGCCGTATGTTCTCAACACCCTCCGCGACTACTATCCCAACCTGAAGATAGTGCCCTTCAAGGAGGACGTGAACCTGTTTCAAGGCAAGAAATACCCACTTTCTATCGGCATAAAGAGTGCGAAAAACGACATATTGGTCCTGGCCGACCCTGACTGCACCCCCAAGAACCTGCACTGGCTCGGCGGGATAGTGCGGGGCTACAAGGACAAAAACACCCGAATAGTGCTTGGCTACTGCGGTGTGAAGCGCACCAAGACCATCCTGGGATGCATGCAGCAATACGACACCCTCAGCTACGGAGCCTCGTATCTTGGCAGCGCCCTTCTCGGCCATCCTTACACCGGTTCGGGCCGCAATATGAGCTATCGCCGTTCTTTCTTCTTCGAACGCGGCGCGTTCATACGGCACTATGATGTGGCTGACGGGAGCGACGACCTCTTCGTGTACCAAAATGCCGACCGCAAAAACACAGCGATATGCATCGACCCGGATGCATGCCTCACCGCCGAGCCGAAGAAGAGCTTCGCACTCTGGCACGAGGAGCGCCGCCACCGCGTGGCGACACGCAACCGCCATTCTCTCGCCAGCCGGCTCCATGAGGACATGCCCTATCTTGCCAACACGCTCTTCTATGCCGCCGCCATCCTTCTCATTCTCCGCGGAACCCTCCCCTGGATAATCGTCGCAATTATTGCAACACTTAAATGGACTTGGCAAATCATCTGTTTCTCAAGACTTACCAAACGTTTCGACGGCGGGTATGTCCATTTCGCGGCACCGCTGCTTGAAATTTATTTTATAATAGCAAATACTATTTTGATACTTTTGCCGTTACCCAATAACAGAAAGTTCAAAAAATAGGAGATGGAAGCAACAGCCGATCGCCTAAAATACGATTACCAGTTGGTTTGTGCCGCTCGCGACGAAGGCAACCGTAAGGCCTATGCCGACCTTATGGCCACCTATCGCGAACCGCTTTATTTGCTGCTGCTCCGCATGACCCACAACACGACCACAGCCGCCGACCTCACCATAGAGACCTTCGGAAAGGCATTCCTCCAACTCCATCGCTACGCGCCGACATCCACTTTCAGCTCCTGGCTTTATACCATTGGCGTAAACACATACATCGACCACCTGCGCCGCAACCGGCTGGACACCATACCGCTGAGCGCCGCCGAGCACAATAGCGAAGGCGAGTTCATTGAATACCAGATTCCTTCCGGCCAACCAAACCCGGAAGAGGCAATGATCAGGATGCAGCGCGACGAGAATCTCAAGCAGATTGTCGACCAACTCAAGGAGCCGTATCGGCAAATCATCCGGATGCGCTACTACGACGACCTTGCCTACGACGAAATAGCAAGCATACTCCGCATACCCATTGGCACGGTGAAAATCAGGCTTTCGAGAGCCAAAGAGCTCCTTGCCGCTACCATGCGGCGGAAAGGAGACATTGTATGAAACACATCGCACTGATACTCACCGCCGCCATTGTTGTCGGCCAGACCAACGCAACGGCTGCAGCCGCCGACGGCTGCAGTGGTGCCGGTTCGGCCGACAAGCCTCCCAGTACGGGCCTTTCCGTCTTTGTCAATGCAGGAGGCTACTGGGCGGCCGACAACGCTGCCGAATTTTACAGCGGCCGCGACGAGAACCCGAACAAAATCAACAACATCCTTAAAAGCGACATATACGGCACCGCCATCTGGAACCGCTTGATTGATGCCGGATACCTGTCGCCGTCAGCGGTGGGAGGATACCAGCAGCTGTCTGTGGCCGAATTTCCACCAACGATGGACTACCGCATCACCTACCAGATAGGAATCGGCTTGCGCTACGACTACAACTCCGGATTCGGATGGCTCCTGCGTTTCGACATGGCCAAACTGCAGGCTCAAGGCGGCTTCAACCTTAGCACGGGCGGCGTACCGCTGCTCGGCAGCGACCAATACGTCACGTGCGGCATCTTCGGAAGAGAGAACCGCTACAACATAGACCTCGCCTTGACCAAGACCGTCGCACTGAGCAACGCCCTTGACTTTGAACTTGACTTAGGGGCAAGCATGCTGAACACCAAAGTGCTGGAGAATGCCATGGTGATCGCCGATGCAACATACTCCATCCTTGACCTGACGGACGGACGAATACCCAACAGCGACGTGGCGCAATATGAATACCAGAACCAGGGCCGAATCGGATATGGGTTCTTCGCCAGCGTGCTGGTAGGCTACCGTATCAACGGCATAGGCGCAATCAAATTGGGTTACACCTGTGCCCAGTCATGCATCGCATTCCAGGGACGCAAGGAATGGGGCTGGCAGCATACGGTAGGCGTACGTTTTGAACTTAACAACTTCAGTTTTTTCGGATAGACACACCAACAGTCAGAAAACAGAAACAAGCAAACAAAAACAATGATAACATTCACAAAATTAGAGGACAGCGACCATTCGCACTTTGCACAGGAGCTTTTCGAAGAGGCGTTTCCCGAACAAGAACGCCCGCCCTTCTCTAGTCTCCGGCATCGTGATGCCGGCAAATTCCATTTTCTCGTGGCCGAAAACGGCGACGAACCAATCGGTATTCTAACCTACTGGACTTTCGACGAGTTAATCTATGTCGAGCATTTCGCCATCGACGAAGATTTACGCAACCAGGGACTTGGCAAAGCAGTGTTTCTCAACTTCCTGTCACAGCAGCATGAGCAGGTGGTGCTTGAAATCGAATTGCCAAACACAGAAGAGGCGGATCACCGCCTGGAGTTCTATGCCTCAATGGGCTTTTTCCAGAACCCCCAGCCTTATATCCAGCCATCATACCACAACGACGGGCAAACAGTCCCGATGATCATCATGTCGAAATACGAACTCGACGACGACGAATTTTCCGAAATTCGCAATCTGCTATACCACGAAGTATATGGTGTAAATTGAAAGTCGATAGTTGAAAGTTGAATTTTTTTATATTCGCAATATATTGACAAACAGACTTCAACTTTCATCTTTCGACTTTGGACTAAAAAAAAATTTGGTCAGTTTCCAAAAAGTTAGTACTTTTGCACCCGCTTTCGAGAGAAAAAGCGAATGGCTCCTTAGCTCAACTGAATAGAGCATCTGACTACGGATCAGAAGGTTGCAGGTTTGAATCCTGCAGGAGTCACAAGATGAAGAGAGAACAGCAATGTTCTCTCTTTTTTGTTATTCCAAGTAATAAACCGAATATTTTCACGTTATATAATAAATCTTTCTTCATTATTATATAATTATAATTTCACACCATGCAAGGAAACTTCACATTCCACAACCCGACAAAGCTGCATTTTGGAGAAGACGCCATGAACAAACTGGCAGACGAGCTCAGGAACTACGGTCCCACTGTCATGCTCAGCTATGGCGGAGGCTCTATCAAGCGCAATGGCATATATGAAGCTGTGGTTGCCCAACTGAAAGCGGCAAACAAGACCATCGTCGAGGATCCGGGTGTGATGCCCAACCCCACCATGGAGAAGGTGCTCGGCGGTTGCCAACTGGTACGTGACAATAAAGTCGACCTGATCCTCGCCGTCGGTGGCGGTTCCACCATCGACTATGCAAAAGCGGTAAGCGCCAGCGCATACTGCGAAGACGATCCCTGGCAGAGCTATTGGGTGAAACAGGGCAATCCCTCCTGCCCCACCGTCCCTGTCGGAGCTGTTCTCACAATGGTCGGCACCGGAAGCGAAATGAACGGCGGCAGTGTGATCACCAACCGCAAGGATGGCTTTAAACGCGGCAAAGTATTCGGCACTTCCCTATTCCCCAAATTCGCCATACTGAACCCGCGCTTCACCATGACTGTACCACAATACCAGATGGTGGCCGGATTTTTCGACATCATGAGCCACCTTATGGAACAGTACTTCGCCGGCAAAGCGGACTGCACCACAGACTATATCAACGAGGGACTCATGCGCTCCCTCATTCATGCTTCGCGCATAGCCGCCAAGAACCCCCAAGACTACGAAGCTCGCGCCAATATCATGTGGACTGCCACATGGGCGCTCAACACACTGCTCAAATGCGGAAAGGGCGGCGACTGGGAAGTACACCAGATCGGACATGCCATCGGCCTTGTAACCGATGCCACACACGGCATGACACTTGCCAGCGTATCTCTCCCCTACTACCGTCATATTATGCACGACGGGCTGCATCAATTCGTGCGTTTCGCCGTAAACGTGTGGAACGTGAATCGCGATGGCAGGAGTGACGAAGCGGTGGCGATGGAGGGACTGCGGTGTCTCGAAGCATGGATGAAGGAAATCGGCGTTGTAATGCACAGCCGTGAACTTGGCGTCACAGAGGACAATATCGAAGCCGTTGCCGATGCCGTACTCATCCTACCTGTCGGCTACCGTACCCTCACCCGTAAAGAAGTAATCGACATCCTGAAAGAAAGCCTGTAGATTGGAAGTAGCAAGGGCGGCCAACGTTTTTTTTCTCACACGTCAAAAAAATTATGTATCTTTGCAGTTGAAAAACCATAAGAATCAATGCTTCACAGAAGGCTCATAATATTGTTTATGGTTCTTTTGACGCTGCCCGCGATGGGACGCAACGAACATGACACCATCGGAATAGGCGTTCAGGCGTTCTTCACCGAGAATAAGGGCCAATGGGACAGCCAGGTGCGTATGAAAGCAGACCTGCACAACGGGGCACTTTTCCTTGAGGATGGCGGTATAACTGTGGTGCTGCGTACTCCGGCAACCCACCCTTCACCACAGAAAGGCAAGGTCCGTTGCCACGCATACAAAATGCTTTTCGACAACTCCACTGTCCAACCCACCGGCGAGAAGCAGCAACCGGGATATACCAACTACTTCATCGGCAGCAACCAGTCTCTATGGCGGAGCCATGTGCTTTCCTACGCTGTGGCACGCTACACAGATGTTTATCCTAATATAGACCTTGAAATATACACTGCCAGCAAAGCACTTAAATACAACTGGGTGGTGCATCCTGACGGCAACCCACAAGAGGCTGTACTTATCTATGAAGGCACTGACGGTGTAGAAATCACCCATAACGGCGACCTTCGCATCCACACCTCATTACGCGACGTCGTCGAACTCCGTCCGTATGCATTTCAGCACAACGGAGACAACGAAACTGAAGTCAAAAGCAAATGGCAGGTAAAAAGGAAGGGAAATGTATACCGGGTAAATATCGAGGTTGACAAATATGACCACACGAAAGACCTCATTATCGACCCCACTTTGATTTTTTCGACCTATACCGGTTCCACGGCCGACAACTGGGGTACGACTGCAGCCTACGATTCACGAAAGAATGTATATACAGCCGGACTCGTATTCGGTTACGGTTATCCGGTTTCAACAGGCGCATACGACGAGAGCCACAACGGCAACGCTGATATCGGCATATTCAAATTCGACTCCTCCGGCACCCAAAGGCTATGGGCCACCTACCTCGGCGGTTCGGCTGCCGACATGCCACACAGCATGTATGTCAACATGTTCGATGAGTTGCTGGTCTTCGGCACCACGGGCTCGAACAACTTCCCCGTCACCACAGGTGCATATCAGACAACGCATAACGGCGGACAGGCGATATACTACGAAGGCAGCTCCACCATCAACTTCGCCGAAGGCAGCGACATATTCATCAGTCGATTCAGTGCCGACGGAAGCCAGTTGATGGCTTCGACCTACATCGGCGGTTCGAACAATGACGGCTTGAACTATCGCCAACATTTCAACAACAGCTACACCATAATAATGGGGGGGAACGACTCTCTGTACTACAACTATGGCGACGGCGCGAGAGGGGAAATCATCACTGACGACCTCGGGAACGTATATTTAGGCTCTACAAGCATGAGCAGTGACTTTCCCACTTCGGCAGGGAGTCCACAGCCCAACTATTCGGCAGGCCAGGAGGGCGTAGTAATGAAAATGGACTACAACCTCAAGAACCTTCTTTGGAGCACCTATCTTGGCGGCACCGGCGACGACGCGGTATACTCTATCGATGTCGACAGCAGTTACAATCTACTTGTCTGTGGCGGCACAAACAGCAACAACTTCCCAACCACAGCCGGTGCACTTAAAACATCGTATCAAGGTGGCAGCGCTGACGGCTTTATAAGCAAGATATCTGCCGACGGACGTACACTGATGGCGTCGACCTACATAGGTTCATACTACTACGACCAACTATATTTCGTCCGTACAGGACGTCACGACGACGTTTTCGTATTTGGACAGACCAAAGCGCAAGCCGGAACGATGATACACAATGCCGGCTACAGTGTTTCCGGCAGCGGAATGCTCTTGATGCGTCTCCGCCCTGACCTTTCCGCACTGCGTTGGAGCACGGTATTCGGAACCCCTGGTCGGGTAAACCTCTCCCCCACTGCCTTCGCTGCCGACATCTGCAACAGGGTTTATGCCGCCGGATGGGGGCGCGATTTCGTGAACTACAACGGAGTTCAGTGGTATACTCTCGGAACAACGGGCATGGAGACAACAAACGATGCATATCAAGACTCTACCGATGGCCAAGACTTCTACGTCATAAGCCTCGATGCCGACGCCAACAACCTTGAATATGCCACCTTCTTCGGAGAACTGCACCAAAGCGGCAGCAGCTATGGAGGAGGTGACCATGTCGATGGCGGCACATCCCGTTTTGACAAACTCGCCACACTCTACCAATCCGTCTGCGGTTCGTGCGGCCACACCCAAGGATTCCCCACAACTGTAGGCGCCTGGAGCGACAGCAACCTTTCAAGCAACTGCAACAACGCCATATTCCGTTTCAATGTCACCGACGATTTTCCCGTAGCAGAGTTTATACCGCCGACAGCCGGCTGTGCACCCTACACTGTAAACTTCCACAACACTGGACGCGGAACTTCTTTTACATGGAACTTCGGCGACGGCACCACTTCCACTGCGACCAATCCCACCCATACCTACACCGATCCAGGGCTCTACACCATCACTTTGATTGCCCGTCTCCCCGGCGGATGTTCATACTCCGACACAACTCGCCACACGATTCTCGTCCTCGGTTCATTAGGCTATTCCCACACTCCACTTGTTGCTTGCGGCGGTAGCACACAAATAGGGTTCCCCCCATCATTAGGTGCGACCTACTACTGGACCGGCGACAATCTGAGCGACCCGACCGTGTCAAATCCCTGGGTCAACCAAAGCGGCACATACATACTGCATACCTACGCCACTGGATGCAACCAGACCGACACATTCCATGTAAGAAACTACAACCTTGTATCCGACTACAGCGTCACCCCAGTACATTGCAGCGACTCGGCAAACGGCTCTATAACAATCCACCTTGGCGGCGACATTTTGTCCGACTCTATAACCTACAATATCAGTCCCAGCGCACCATCAACCCAGACTGACACCTCTATTTTATTCCACCATCTCGCTGCAGGTGAATGGCAAATACAAATCAACGGCTACGGTTGCACCTATCAGCAAACCGTAACACTCGACAACCCACCGTTGCCACAATTCCAGAAAGAGACATCCACTCCGCTTTGCAACGACAGCTGTATGGGGTGGGTACGATACAGCTTCACACAATCGTCACAACCTGACACCCTGATTGAGAACCTGTGCATCGGAACCCATACATTCAATCTGACAGTCGACGGGTGTCCCGTGGAAGATTCAGTATCTGTCACAATCGACACCATCCCTCGCACACTGAGAGTGTACGCCGACAGCTATAACATACCACTTGGAGAAAGCGTCCAACTACATGCCACTACGGCCGACTCGCAACATACAACATTCAACTGGTATCCTCCGCGCGACCTTAACCGTCCCAACTCACCCGATCCTATCGCCACACCGACCGACACGCTTGCATGCTATATCGTCTCAGCAACAAGCGCTGTGGGATGCAACGCCACCGATACTGTCTGTATCCACTGCACCGAAGTAATATGCGGCGCCCCACTCTTCGTAATCCCAAATGCCTTTACTCCCAACGCCGACGGAATAAACGACCAAGTATGTTTCAATACCAACGAAATCGTCGAATTCCATATTTCCATTTTCAACCGTTGGGGTGAAAAGGTTTTCGAAAGCGACGACCCATCGCAGTGTTGGGACGGGACCTACCGCGGGCACCACTGCCTACCTGGCGTTTATACCTATACATGCCACATTCGATGCCACGCTGACAAAGAGAACGATTTCAAAGGCGATATTACATTGATAAAGTGAAAGACCAGTTCGTCATAGCATGCGTTGAAAACCAAGCCAGTGCCGACGCCATTCTTCCGATGGCCCGCCTTTGTTCCACGAAGTTGAAAAAAGGTTTGATATTGCTCAATGTATCGGACGACGGACAAAACGAATGGCTGAAACAATATGGGCACCCATACATAGGCCTGCGTGGCGACTGGAAAACCGCCATCGATGGACTACCTACAGCATTCAGTGGAATTTTGGCAATAACAGCCGTCAACACATCTGCCTCACGGCGATCGATAACACATCCATCCACCCTGCTGCGAACATTCCGAGACTGCAAAATAGCCTATCTTGTGGTCGACATGCAATGGTCGAATAATCACCATATAACGTATGGTGACGAAAACAAATTCTGGCCGCAGACATCATGCATGACAATCGACCACAGGCGAGAAAGCAAAGAAAAACTCATTTGGGCCTCCTATCTTGTCCGGTTTTTCAATTCAGAACTCACGGCCGTAGCTCCACGATACAAGGACAGCGGTCTACTCGCACGACAGAGCAACAACATACGTTTTATGAAGAAAATGTATACGTCGCTTGGCATCAATTACAATATATCAACTCCTCCGATAAGCAACTTCCAAAATCCTGACCAAGTAGCACTCGACACAATTAAACCGGATATACTGGTGGTACTTGCGACAGACCGACGCGACAAAGATATTGGAGACTTTCTTTTGGGAACACCTGAATTCAGGCTGCTCTCTCATCCCTCAGCACCTTTGCTCATCCTGAACCAGCGGGACGACCTATACGTGCTCTGCGATTGACACATCTACTTGCGAGCCTCTTCTATAGCTCTCAAGAACCCTTCGTCAAATTCTTTCATTACTTTATAGTAATACTCAATCCCATAAAGGTTGCGGGCGACTATGGCCTTAAGCATCAGATGCATATAACTGTCGCTATGCGCAGTGCGTTCAGGCTCGGCATTCTCCTTGGCCGTGTCGCGCACTATGCCCTTCTCAATGGCTTCTGCAGCAAGAAGGCTGTCCAATTGGAACGTATCATAGTTTTGCAGATACACTTCGAATGTCTTTGCTTTAGGGTCCTTGCGGTGAGCATCTGCCCATCTGAGCGGGAAACTGTTAAGAAGTCCTTTGGCCCGTATCGCAACAAAGTAGTCCGACAGCCGCATCGTATCGATTGGGACAAAAACATCGGGCATAATGCCACCACCACCGTATACGGTACGGCCGTTAGCAGTACGGTATTTTAGGGAATCGGCAAAATGTATAGAGTCGGGATTGACAAGCTCGCCATGTTTGTAACGTGCCGCGCCATCCTGGCGGTAGACATCAGAGCCTTGATCGTAGGGCCGCTGTATACAACGCCCCGACGGCGTGAAGTAGCGAGCCGTCGTCAGGCGTATCTGTCCGCCGTCCGAGAGAGGCATCATACGCTGCACAAGTCCCTTGCCAAAAGAACGCCGTCCAACAAGGACACCACGATCCCAATCCTGCACTGCGCCGGATACAATCTCAGAAGCTGATGCCGACCCCTCGTCTATGAGCACGACAAGTCTGTTCTGTGGTAAAAGTTTACCTGATCCTTTTGCAGCGGATTGGCTGCGCCAGTTTCCTCGACCGTTAGCACGGAAATCCTGCCGGGGCGTACGACGACCCTCTTGGTAGACAATCAGCTGTCCACGTTCGAGGAATTCGTTGGCTATCTGACAGGCAATATCAAGGAAACCTCCAGTATTACCACGTAAATCAAGAACAAGTGCTGTCATTCCTTGTTTTTTCAAGGAGTTGACCGCCTTGCGGAATTCGTCGGCTGATGTACGTGCAAAACGTATGAGTCTGATGTAGCCGATAGAGTCGTCGACCATAAAGTACGTGTCAATGCTGTATATGGGTATTTTGTCACGTACTATATGAAAAGGTATTACGGTGCCATAACGGAGCATTTCAACAACGACCTCTGTGCCCTTTTTACCACGAAGATGACGGAAAATAAATTCGTTGCGCGCACTGTCGCCAGTGGCATTGATACCATCGATGGTAAGTAATTTGTCACCGATTTGTACACCTACTTTTTCCGAGGGACCGTCGGCAATCACAGATTGCACGACAACAGTGTCACTGACAATTTGAAAAGAAATACCTACACCCTCAAAATTACCCTGTAGACTTTCATTGGCACGCTGGACATCCTTGGCCGGGATATAGACACTATGCGGATCCAGCTCCTTGAGCATCGCATTGATGGCTGTTGCACTGAGCTTGTCCATGTCAGGAGTTTCTGTGTAGTTTCCATCGATAAGACGCATCACCTCATCCACTCGTTGCTGGCCAAGAGTTGTGGTATCAGGGACAATAGGACGCTGAGCGGCTACGGTAGCGAAAACAGGCAAAACGGCTAAGAATGACAGGATATATCTGACTGACATTTTTATCTATTTTATTATTGACCTTATAAAACCGCGGGCATTTGCTGACTGAGGCAGTGGAACGAACCGAGACCCCAGATGATATCGGTGGAGTCGATGCCGACAATCTCATGATCGGGGAAACAGGCCTCAAGTATATATGCAGCCTCGTTGTCAGTGAGGCAACGATACGTGGGGAATATAACTTTGCCGTTGGCTATGTAGAAGTTAGCGTATGACGCAGGAAGTCGCTGGCCATCATAGAACACGACATCGGGCATGGGCAACTCGACGACGTTGGGTTGCTTGCCGTTGGCAAGGCGACAACGGTTGAGCATACGCAGGTTTTTCTGCAGGGGTTCGTAGTTTTCGTCCCACGAATCGTGTTCAACCGCAGTGACAATAGTGTCGGGCGAGACAAAACGGGAAAGGTCGTCGACATGGCCATCGGTATCGTCGCCGACTATCCCGTCACCAAGCCAAATAATGTTGTCGACTCCATAATAGTCACGGAGGTAACCTTCTATCTTGTCTTGGTCAAGCTCCGGATTGCGATTGGGATTAAGAAGACATGACGTGGTGGTGAGCAGGTCGCCGCAACCGTTGACATCGATACTTCCTCCTTCCATCACTATGCCTGGTTCATACAGGGGCATATCCTTCATCAGCTCGTGAATACGCACAGGAACCTGGGTGTCGAGTTCGAAAGGATATTTGCCACCCCAGGCATTATGGTTCCAATTGACAATGGCGCGGCTGCTATTGTTGTGGTTAAGCAGGAATGCCGGACCGTGGTCACGGCACCAGGCATCGTTGCTGGGTATAACATGCAGAAACACATTGCTCATATTGGCGTCGATAGCCTCGAGTTCCGACTTTACATGCTGCAACATCTTTTCATCGTCGACATTGACATGAACCGACTCGCCTTCGGCAAGAGTTTTAATGAAGAGATGATATGAAGGATAGATAGTCTCGATTTTCCCTGGCCACGAATCAGGGTTTTTGGGATAAGTGAGCCATGTTGCTTCATGCTTTGCCCATTCCGCGGGCATATAGTAGCCTTGTTCTTTAGGAGTCATTCGAATATTATTGAAGGAGTGCTGGGAGTGCTGGGAGTGCTGAGAGTGCAAGACAAATGCCATAATAATGGTAATGTCTTGAACTCACTGAACTCACTGAACTCCTTGAACTCCATATTATCAATCAATGAAACGTTTGGTTATGTCGCCGTAACTGTCGATGCGGCGGTCGCGCAGATAGGGCCAGTGGCGACGGTAATGGTCAGACTCGTCGAGGTCGATGGTGCTGATATGTGTGGCCTCATCGTAATGGGGTGCCTGCCAGAGCACGCGTCCGAAAGCGTTGGTGACGAAGCTGCCGCCCCAAAACTGCATGCCACCTTCCCTACCCGTACGGTTGACGCTGACAACAGGTACGCCGTTGGCAACGGCGTGACTGCGCTGGATGGTCTGCCAGGCAGCATACTGCTCGCGATTGTCATGCTCGTTTTGGCGCACGTCCCACCCTATTGCCGTAGGGAAGAACAGTATTTGGGCGCCCTTGAGTGCTGTGATGCGTGCAGCCTCTGGGTACCACTGGTCCCAGCAGATAAGCACGCCTACGGTAGCAAAGCGGGTCTTGAAGACTTTGTAACCCATGTCGCCAGGAGTGAAATAGAACTTCTCGTAGTATCCCGGATCGTCAGGGATATGCATCTTGCGGTATTTGCCAAGGTAGGTACCGTCGGCGTCGATAACGGCGGTAGTGTTGTGGTACAGTCCTTCAGCGCGTTTCTCGAACATCGAGCAGATGAGCACCACACCGAGTTCTTTGGCCAATGCCATAAAATGCTGCGTGGTGGGACCCTCGGGGATGGGCTCGGCCAACTTGAAGTTTTCGTATCGCTCTTCGTCACAGAAATACAGCGAGGCGAAGAGCTCCTGCAGACATATTATCTGCGCGCCGCCAGCAGCCAGCTCGCGCACTTTTTCAGTGTAGCGTTCGATGTTGTGTGCCTTGTCTTCGGTACAACTCATCTGGACGATGCCAACTTTTACTTTGTTCATTTGATGATGCTTTCAATTATATGATCAGTGCTGATGCCTTCCGCTTCAGCATAGTAGTTACGCACGATACGGTGACGCAGCACATTGAATGCCACAGCCTGCACGTCCTCATTGTCGGGAGAATATTTCCCATGGAGTGCTGCATGTGTTTTGGCACCCATCACAAGATACTGCGATGCACGTGGACCTGCACCCCAGGAAATGTATTTCTGAATGCTTGATTGTTTGGCTGTTTGATCGCTTGATCTTGGACGTGTGGAGGTGACAAGGCCAACGGCATATTCGACAACATTGTCTGGGACAGGCATCCTGCGTATGGTCTGCTGGAATGCTATGATCTCTTCGGCAGTAAGCACCTGTCGTGGCTCGGCCGCACGCTCGGTAGTTGTCTGTCTCACTATATCCACCTCCTCGGCAAATGATGGATAGTCGAGTCTCACGTTGAACATGAAACGGTCAAGCTGGGCTTCCGGCAACGGATAAGTACCCTCCTGCTCTATCGGGTTCTGAGTGGCGAGAACAAAAAACGGCTCCGGAAGAGGATATGTGCTCCCTCCCACAGTAACGGCATGTTCCTGCATCGCCTCGAGGAGTGCAGCCTGCGTTTTCGGGGGGGTGCGGTTTATCTCGTCGGCAAGGACTATGCCGGCAAACACCGGACCTTTGACAAATCGGAACTGACGGCTCTGGTCCAGAATCTCGCTTCCCGTGATATCCGACGGCATGAGGTCTGGCGTAAACTGTATACGACTGAATGAAAGTCCGAGGGTCTTCGACAGAGTATTAACCATCAAGGTTTTTGCCAATCCCGGCACGCCAAGAAGGAGACAATGGCCTCCTGTGAATATGGAGAGCAACAGACTGTCGACAGCTTCATGCTGGCCGACAATAACTTTGGCTATTTCGCCACGCAGGGCGCTATACTTTTCGACCAAGATGTCGAGTTGTTCTTTATCTTTCATTGTAGGTTCTTAAACACACAGTCTTTATACTGGTCACTAAGGTGGATATAAGTTATTGCCATCTGCTTGCGGGCCCACTCGGTGAGCTTTTTCTGTTTTGCATTGGCAAGCGCTGCATTATATATGTTGTCGTAGTCGTCTGCAAGGTTCGCCTTGTGGGACAGAAGTTTCTTGTTCATACGTACAATGCGGTATGCGTCACGTCCCGATTCCGTCTTCATAGCCGTCGCCGGGCTGATCTGACCTTCACCCATACCGGGAATACCGACATTATAATACAGCTCGTTGATGGCTTTCTGGTCGAAACGAGGCGTCCCGTCGGCAGGGTTTACGGCGGTACCTCCCTGCTTTGCATTGGCGGCTGTGGAATAGCGACGCGCGGCCTCTTCAAATGTAATGCTGCCGGCACGTACCTCGTCAGCTATGCTGTCCAGCTTCATGCGGGCTCGCAGGAGGTCTTCGGCCGACACCTGGGGAATGATCAGTATATGCCGGGCATTGACGCTGTTGCCACGACGCTCGATGAGCTGTATTATATGGAATCCATACTGCGTTTCTATGATGGGTGACACCTCGCCAGGTTTCAGGGCGAATGCTGCCGATTCGAATTCTCCCACCATGTCGCCACGCGAGAAAAATCCAAGCTCTCCTCCCTTCTTGGCCGACCCGGGGTCCTGCGAATAGAGTGTCGCCAACATCGAGAACTTCTCTCCTTTTATGATCCTCTCCCGCAATTCGGCCAACTGGGTTCTCACTCGGTCGCGCTCCATCTCAGTGATCTGTGGCTCTATCACAATCTCGGAAAACTCGTATCGCTCCGGCATTATGGGCAGGCTGTCGCTCGGCAACGACTCGAAGAAGTCTGTCACCTCTTTCGGCGTCACCGTCACATCCTGTGTCAGCTTGTACTGCACCTTCTGCACAACCAAACTGTTGCGTATCATCCTGCTGTATTGCTCTTTCAACTCGTCGTAGGTAAAGCCCGTAGCCTCCCGAAGTCCCTCGCGTGTCCCGTAATTGCGGAGGTCATTCTTCAGATAGTATTGCACATACTGCTCCACATCCTCGTCGCTCACCTCCTTGCTGTCCACACTGTCCACCTCGCCCTTATGGAGCAACAAATCGTTCAATATAAGGTTCTCCAGTATTGCACAGCGGTTGTTGAATGCATCCGTCGCCCCCTGTTTCAGTCTCACTTGCGCATACGAGCGCTCAATGTCGGAATACTTGATGATATTCTTGCCAACTATGGCTGCCACACCGTCGACAACCGTCTCTTCCTGCCCGACGACCGTCGCCGCCAACGCCAGGAACATGACACTTATCGCTGTAAATCTCTTTATCATTTAATTATGTCTTCTTATAACAATTAAACAATCATCGTTTCACATTTCCGCTCTTCTCCGCCTCCGCAAGCAGGTCGGTCTGCAGCTTGCTCAGAATCTCCAGCTTGCGCCTGTTGATTATCATCGCCCGTATATTCTCCTCTTCAAGCTCAAGCGGCGAAACCTCGTCGGAAACTTTATAGTCCAATATCCGTACATAATACGTCAGCGAATCGTCGCTCAGCACTATGCTGCGGTTCTGCTTCAAAAACAAATCCTCGTTGTAGGTCGTCACCGGCACCACCGTCTGCAAACTGTAGAACGGCATCCATACATTCCCGTCATAATACCCCTGCAACCCGTATCGCGACGCTGTCTCCTCGAGCTCTACCACATCCTCGTCCGCAAACAGCCGTTTCGACACCAGCCCGCGTAGCTTGCCGTCTGCCGCCGACCGCTTGGGCGCTGTCACATAGACAGCCTTCACTATACTGTTCTTGAGCTGGAACTGACTCCTGTTCTCCCTGTAGTAATCTTCTATCTGCATCATCGTCACCGTCGTGTCCAGCAACTGGGCCAGTATCTGTCGCTCATACGTGTAGATCAGCAAACTGTTGCGATACTCGCCCAGCTCTCGGCTGAAATCGTCGTTCACATTCCGCTCAGCCTTCTCCAGCATCACCGTCTGCCGTATCCACTGGTCCACATAGTTGTTCAATATCGCCATGCTGTCCTCCTCGCTCAGACCCTCGGCCACCAAGCCCTTCAAGTCCGACTCGTGCAACTCGTGGTCGTAGACTCGTGCCACCACCGGCGTCTCGTCGGCGTCCCGATGGCAGCTGCCGAACGATATCAGCAGCACCGCGGCAATATTAATAAGTGATGCTCTCAACAACATCGTGGTTGATTTTCACATTGTACTTCGCCCGCAGGCTCGCGTTCAGCTGGCGCTCCAGCTCGTTCTGGTATTCGTTCAGGTAATAGCCCCTCGCCTCACGCTGACTCTTCTGGGTCGGCTCCATAACCTCCTCCACGATAACGGCACGGTACCCCTTGCGTTTCGGATTCACATACACTCCCTTCTCCCACTGCCCTTCCGTCAGCACCTTCGTTTTCCCTTTCTCCACAATGTCCGTCTCTCCCTTCACCACCGACTGGTCCGTCGCCTTCTTCCCGATGGCTTTCATCAGCATCTCTTTCATCTCCATGCTGCCTTTGCTCTTCTTCAAGGCTTTGGTCAAAATACTTTTTGCCTTCTCCGGAGCCAGCAGGCTGCTGTCCGCAATATCGAAATAGTTGATGCGCGCCCTGTGACGCCAGAAATACACCGAGTCGTCGCGGTTCGTCATCCTCCTCGTCTTGCTGAAACGGCTGTAGAAATCGGCAAATCCCGCGCTGTCCTGCACAGCCTTGCTCCACACCATCTTGTCGTTGTAGCTGAATATCATCAACCCTCTCCTGTACTCGTCGACAATCGCCGCAAACTCCGGATACTCTCTCTCCAGCTGGCTGTCGGCATACACCACCGTCACACTGTCTATGAACTCCTCCAGCCGCTGCCTCACATAGTATTCCACCTTCATGATGCGGCTCGCCTGTCGGTGCTTGTTGATATATCGCAGCAGGTCCAGCGTGGTGTACTCCTTGTCCGGCACCCTCACAATCGCATGTATGTCTTTGATCTGCGTGTCGTTGTATTCCTCCCATTTCCCCATCATCACCTTCTCCGGCACAACTCTGCACAGCTCGTCAAGCGTCGCCTGCATCTTCACCGGCCCTGTCACTTTGGCTTTCTTGCCCTTCTTCTTCGCCACCGGTTCCTCCACCGGCGTCTTGGTCAAATCCACAATGTTGTATTTCTCGCGGCATTTCGCGGCGAACGCCTTCTTCGAAGGGTCGCTCCGCTGGTCACGCGTCAACTTCTGCTTGTAGTACGGCACCATCTCCTCGTATGAGGGCAGCTCCTCCTTCTTCACCAGCATCACTATGTGCCACCCGTACTGGGTGTGGAACGGCTCCGAGAACTCTCCCGGTTTCAGCCCCTCAATCACATGCAGATACTCCGGTGGTATGTTGCTCAGCGGGGCACCGCGCATCATGCCTCCGTCCTCCCTCGTCATCCGGTCGTCGCTCTGGCGTGCCACAACGTCGAAACTCATCCCCGACAGCAGCCTCTCGTAGCATGCGTCAATCAGCCGCTTGCCCATCACCGAATCCCTCGTTCCTATCCATATATGCGCCAGGTCGCACTTGCCGTGCAGCTTCACCCTGTCCACAAGCTTTATGATATGGTAGCCGTATCGGCTCCTCACAGGCTCGCTCAGCTCACCCACCTTCATCCCGTACGCCGCGTTCTCGAAAGGATACACCATGTCGAACGCAGTGAAATATCCCAGCCAGCCTTCGTTCGCACGCACTTTCGCCCCCTTGTCAGCCCTCAACGCCTCTTCCCTCGCCACAGCGTAGAAGTCCTCGCCGTCGGCAATCCTCTTCCGCAGGCTCTTCGCATGCTCGTACGCCTTCAGCGTATCCTCCGGATCTGCATCCATCCCCACCTTCACCAGTATATGGGCGGCGCCCAGACTCTCCTCGTTGCGCTCGTAGGCCTGGCGCAGCAGGCTCTCTAATGCCGACGAGTCGATCAGGTACGGGGCCGCAAGCTCGTTCCTGTACTTCCGCAGCTCCGCCTGCAGGTCCGCGGCCGTGTCCAATCCCATCGCCTTCGCGTCGATAACCTTGGCGCGGAAATTAGCAAACAGCTCCACATACTCCTCCAGCGCCTCACGCTTCTCAGCCCTCGGCGTCTGCGGATTCGCGGCAAGCTTGTTGCCTACCGACGTCATGAACTCTTTCATGAACTCCGACTGACGGATCTTCTGTCCGCCAACCTCCATCACCACCGGGTCTTCCACCGGCCACGTCTGTGCCTGCACAAGCCCGAAACTCAAAGTCGAAAACTGAACGATGGCCAATGCCAGCAATATCTTCTTCATCTGTCTTTAAATTCTTTTCTTTAACTACTTTAACTTCTTGAACTCCCTGAACTTCTTGAACTTCTTGAACTCCCTGAACTCCCTGAACTTCTTGAACTTCTTGAACTCCCTGAACTCCCTGAACTCCTTGAACTCCTTGAACTCCCTGAACTCCTTGAACTCCCAGAACTCCTTGAACTCCCAGAACTCCTTGAACTCCCTGAACTCCTTGGACTCCCTGAACTCCCTGAACTTCTTGAACTCCCTGAACTCCTTGAACTCCCTGAACTCCTTGAACTCCTTGAACTCCCTGAACTCCTTGAACTCCTTTATCTGGAATAGTTCGGTGCCTCCCTCGTGATCGCTATGTCGTGCGGGTGGCTCTCCGTACGGCCGGCATCCGTGATGCGGATGAATTTGGCCTTCTGCAAGTCGGTAATGGTGCGGCTGCCTGTGTAGCCCATGCCGGCCTTCAGGCCACCGACGAGCTGGTAAAGCACCTCGGCCAGAGTGCCTTTGTAGGGCACACGTCCCACGACACCTTCGGGAACGAGCTTCTTGACGTCGGTCTCCTTGTCCTGGAAGTAGCGGTCCTTCGAGCCGCTCTGCATGGCTTCGAGACTGCCCATGCCGCGATATGACTTGAACTTGCGGCCTTCGAAGATGATGGTCTCGCCGGGTGCCTCGTCGACACCTGCCACGAGCGAACCCACCATAACCGAACTGGCACCGGCGGCCAGGGCCTTCACCACATCGCCGCTGTAGCGGACACCGCCGTCGGCAATCACCGGCACATCGTAGCCCTTCTGCTTCAGGGCGCCGCACACCTCGCACACAGCCGTCAGCTGCGGCACACCGATGCCGGCCACGATACGTGTCGAGCAGATGCTTCCTGGTCCGATACCGACCTTGATGGCATCGGCACCGGCCTCGGCGAGCATGATGGCAGCATCGCCGGTGGCAATGTTGCCAACCACGACATCGATAGTGTCGTATTTGGCTTTGACGGCTTTGAGGGCCTCGACCACACGGATGCTGTGGCCGTGGGCGGTATCGATGACAATGGCGTCGGCACCTGCCTTGACGAGTGCGTCGACACGGTCCATCATGTCAGGCGTGATACCCACGCCTGCGGCCACACGGAGACGGCCGTTCTTGTCCTTGCATGCGTTGGGGCGCTCCTTGGTCTTTATGATGTCGCGGTAGGTGATAAGGCCCATGAACTGGCCTTCCTTGTTCACCACAGGCAGCTTCTCGATCTTGTGCTGCTGCAGTATGTCAGTAGCCTCAGCAAAGGTGGTGCCCTCATGCGTAGTGATCAGCTTCGTGATCATGATCTCGCTCAGCGGACGGTCCATATCGCGCTCGAAACGCAGGTCGCGATTTGTCACCATGCCTATCAGCATCCGGTTCTCGTCGACGATGGGAATGCCGCCGATACCGTACTCCTCCATCAGGCGCAGCGCATCCTTCACCTTTGCCTCCTTGCTCAGCGTGATCGGGTCGATGATCATACCGTTCTCCGCACGCTTCACCTTGCGCACCTCGTTGGCCTGCCGCTCGATACTCATATTCTTGTGCAACACGCCGATACCGCCCTCCTGGGCCATTCCGATGGCCATCGCGGCCTCCGTCACCGTGTCCATCGCCGCACTCACAAGCGGCGTGTTCAGATTGATGCGCTTCGAAAAACGCGATGCAACCGTAACCTCTCGCGGAAGCACCTCCGAATAAGCGGGGACGAGCAGAACGTCGTCATAAGTCAGGCCTTCGCCGATGAATTTAGAAGTGTCTGTATACATGATAAATAAATTTTTATTTACAAATATATTTAATTTGCAAAGATACAACTATTTTTGATACCATGCAAAAAAAGTTCACATTCCACCCTCACCCGCAAAAACACCTCCTGTATTTCAATTGTTTACCAATTGTTTTTCGGTTGTTCTTCGATTGGCAATCGAAGAACAACCGAAGAACAACCGAAGAACAGGGCGACCCATCACGGCCCTCTTACACTCCTGCCGCAATGTTTTTTTATACTAATTAAAAAAAAGTCGTATTTTTGCAGTTTGAATTTAACCACATCTATAATGAACAGAATCATCCGAATTCTTTGCGCTGCCGCCGTTCTTATGGTGGTGGCTGGTTGCGGAAAAAGCAACAATTTTGTTATTAACGCCACAGTCGACGCCCCCGAGTTGGAGGGACAGAAGCTCTATATGCTGAATGTGACCAATGACGACTCTTCTGAAACCTGCAGCGAAGCCCCCGGCCCTGTGGACAGCGTCATCGTGACCAACGGCAAGTTCACCTTCAGCGGCACCGTCGAGGAACCCTGGATGGCCGCCATCGGCGGCCCCGACCTGCCCTACTTCCTCTATGTCGTAGTGGAGCCCGGCAACATCGTCATCAAGAACGACAGCCTCGGCGGCACCACCCTCAACGACCGCATGTATGCCTACAAACAAAGCCTCAACCTGGATGAAGTAGACAGTCAAATGCAGGAATATATTCCTCTCTACTACAGCGCCACCAGCGCCCAGGAACGTGCCGCTATAGAGCGGGTGCTCGACAGTATTGAGACCGCCGCCAATGCCCATATTCTGGATGTCAGTTGGGATTTCTATCATGAAAACGAAGACAACTTGCTGGCCGTCATGGCGATGGAGACCATTCTGGGAGCAGGTGAATTCACCTATAGCGAACTCGACAGCATCGCGTCGACGGCGTCGGCCAAAGTGGCTGAGAACAAGATGGTACAGGACAAACTGAAGCAGCTGCGCGCCATTGAAGAGACTTCGGCCGGCAAGCACTACACCGACATCCAGGGTGTCGACGGCAAGCTGAGCGACCTCATCGACGGCAAGCTGGCACTGGTCGATTTCTGGGCCTCGTGGTGCGGTCCCTGCCGGGCTGAAATCAAGGACAACCTGGTGCCGATGTGGAAGAAATACCAGAACAAAGGCCTCGTCATC